>OFFX01000881.1_pt1 | contig 23398 bp, 20 predicted proteins | sample 1521511 | NCBI WGS metagenome assembly OFFX01 (sample SAMEA3504125, study PRJEB24116) | mouse gut metagenome | biome: mouse gut; feature: mouse-associated habitat; material: faeces | place: Denmark | collected 2011
CATCTTCTTCGCCCGTCAGGAGCTCCAGAAACGTTTCGCCGACTACCGCTGATCCCCGGCTTCAGCCCGATTCATTAAATAGCAAAACAAAGACATACAAAAATGTTCTCTTGATTCTACTTTGAAAGCATAAGAAATTACTATAGATAGATACCCGTCAGGCGCAGTGAGTGATCACCGTGCCTGACTTTTTTATGACCTCTAAACAACAGAAGTCCGGACACTCGGCCCGGACTTCCTGATATCTGTTTTGATCTGCAATCAGTCGCGGCTGCTGCCGAAGAAACGGAGCAGATAGAGGAACAGGTTGATGAAATCGAGATAGAGACTCAGCGCGCCGAGAGTAGCGAGCTTGCCTACAGAATCGGCCGGCATCTGCTGTGCCATAGCCTTGATCTGCTGGGTATCCCATGCTGTGAGACCAATGAAGATCAGCACTCCGGCACCCGATACGATCCATTCCATTGTAGTGCTTCTCAGGAAGATATTCACAACGGAGCAGATGATCAAGCCGATAAGAGCCATGAAAAGGAACGAGCCCCATTTGGTCAGATCCTGCGTGGTGAAATATCCGTAAACACTCATCGCGCCGAAAACGCCGGCGGTTATGAAGAATGTCTTTGCAACGGAAACTCCGGTAAAAGCCAGAAGTATCGGGAACAGCATCAGACCGTTGATCACGGCAAACAGGTAGAACAGCATCGTAGCCGTACCGGTGCTCAACTTATTGATGCCGCCGGAAACACCGATCACAATGCCGAGTTCAGCAAAGACCAGAACCCACATGGCCCATCTGTTTGCAGCGAAGAAGCCGATAACGCCCTCTGACTGTGCGCAGAACATAGCCACGAACGCCGTCACCAGCAACGCCAAGAACATCTTGACATACACACGCTTCATCGTGGCTGAAACCTTTGCCTCAAGCTCATGCACGCCGTAAGGCTGCGGATTGTAATAGTTTTGATAGTTATTTTCCATAATTATTTTGCTTTGGATTAATATAACGGAGAGATATGGCCATTTGTTACATTCTTTCAGGCACTTTTATGCCCAACAGCCCCATGGCCGAACGGACGGTGCGCGCCGTCGACTCACTCAATGCCAGACGAAGGGCTCGTTTTGCCGGATCTTCCTCCCGGAGTATGGAGCAATCATGATAGAACTGATTGTACTCCTTCACAAGATCGTAGGCATAGTTGGCGATCAAAGCAGGGCTGTAAGAACGACCGGCCTCGGCAACAACCTGCGGATAGTCGGCAAGACGCTGGATAACGGCGATCTCGCGTTCTTCCGGCTTGACGCCCTCATAACCGCTGAACGACATGCCGGCTTCCTCTGCCTTGCGCAACACAGAGCGGATTCGGGCGTAGGTATATTGGATAAACGGACCCGTATTGCCGTTAAAGTCAATGGTCTCTTTCGGATTGAAAGTCATATTCTTGCGAGGGTCAACCTTCAGAAGGAAATATTTCAGCGCGCCAAGACCCACCATCTCCGAGATCTCGTTGATCTCTGCCTCTGTGCAGCCGTCGAGCTTTCCAAGTTCCGCACTGACGGCACGGGCGGTCGACACCATCTCGTCCATAAGGTCGTCGGCATCAACAACGGTTCCCTCGCGGCTTTTCATCTTGCCTTCGGGAAGTTCAACCATGCCGTAGGAGAAGTGAACCAGATCCTTGCCCCACTTGAAGCCAAGACGGTCGAGCAGCAGAGACAGCACCTGGAAATGATAGTTCTGTTCGTTGCCTACCACATAGATCATCTTGTCGATCGGATAATCTGAGAAACGCATCTTGGCAGTGCCTATATCCTGTGTCATGTAGACCGACGTGCCGTCAGAGCGAAGAAGGAGCTTGTGGTCAAGACCCTCTGCCGTCAGATCGGCCCATACAGACCCGTCGTCTTTGCGGTACATCATCCCTTTTTCAAGCCCTTCGAGCACCTTTTCCTTTCCTTCAAGATAGGTCTGGCTCTCATAGTAGATCTTATCGAAATCAACGCCCATGCGCTTATAGGTCTCGTCAAAGCCGGCATAGACCCATGAGTTCATCATCTCCCACAGGCTGCGGATCTCAGGATCCTTGGCCTCCCACGCACGCAGCATGGCTCGAGCCTCCTGCATCAACGGCGATGCAGCCTCTGCTTCCTCTTTGGTCTTGCCCTCGGCCATCAGCTGTTCGAGTTCGGCCTTATAGTGCTTGTCGAAAAGCACATAGAAATCGCCTATCAGGTGATCGCCCTTCACACCACGGCTCTCCGGGGTAGCGCCCTCGCCCCATTTTTTCCAGGCGAGCATCGACTTGCAGATATGGATACCGCGGTCATTGACTATGTTGGTCTTGACAACGCGGTTGCCACACGCTTTCAGAATTTCAGCCAGAGAATAGCCAAGCAGATTGTTGCGCACATGTCCGAGGTGCAACGGCTTGTTGGTGTTGGGCGACGAATATTCCACCATCACCAGCGGAGAATCCTCCGTAGCCGCTTTCATGCCCCAGTCACTGCTCTCCTGCACATGGCGGAGTACTGTCGACCAAAATCCCGGCTCTATAACTATATTCAGGAAGCCTTTGATCACATTGAAGCGGTCAACGGCAGGGTCGTTCTCCACCAACCAGTCGCCGATCTCCTTGCCGACGGCCTCCGGCGATTTGCGTGCCACCTTGACCCAGGGGAAAACCACGATCGTCAGATTGCCTTCAAATTCCTTTTTCGTTGTCTGAGGCTGGATGGTCTTGGGATCCGCATCAACCCCATAAAGTTCTTTGACCGCACGGGCAACGCCCTGCGCTATGATATCATCTATCGACATTGCTTTTCTTTATTTTGTAATGTTCTATTGTTCAACGCGCAAAGATACGCATTTTTATTGTATTTTTAATCATTAGCCACGCTTTCATCACTCATGTCGCCCGAGAAGTTCCTCAAACAGATCTATATATCGTCGGGCTATGACATCCGAGGCGAAACGCTCGCGCACCTGTTCATGCAACCAATTACGGTCAGCGGGATTCGCGAGAGCCCATTTGATACCCTCGGCAAAATCCCGGATATTGCCGAATTCAGCAAGATATCCGTTCTTCTTATGGTCTATTATATCCCGTTGGCCGCCATGATCGAAGCTCACCGGAAGCGCTCCGGCGGCCTGTCCCTCTATGAGCGTTCCGGGGAGGGTTTCATAAACCGACGACGAGATGACAACCGACGCACGGGCATAAAGTTCGCGGACTATACGGCCATCGTTGATCATTCCGAATCTCAGATGCGGAAATCTCAAATCTTCAAGTCCTCGCGGATCATTCATGCCCCCGAAAAACACGGCCGTAGTGTCCCGGGCCACCTCCGGATCATTGTCAAAGATATAATTGAGCGCATCCACCGCCATCCCCAGACCCTTTATAGGATCGTCCAGACGCGCCGCGCCCATCAGGATCACGCGTGTGTCCGAAGGTATGCGGCTGAGCTCCAGCCCCGGTGTTGTCGAGAACGAATCCACAGGGAATGCATTGGGGATAACTCGCAGATCACGCCCCGAAAGCAGCGAGCTTCTGCGGCCGCACTCCGCAAGCCAGTTGCTGACGGCCACGAACGTGATCGGCACCTCATCATAGAGCCTTTTTTTCTTTTCCCACGTCCGTCGCGAGAGATCCTCATCCTTTGTCCCGGTCAGGTAGCGGCAACGGCCACACCGGTCGGTATATCCCTCGCAATCAATTGAATGATGGCAGATTCCGGTCAGATTCCACATATCGTGCATAGCCCACACGATCGGCTTTCCGAGACGACCCAGACGGCGGATCCCATGCAGCGACAGCAATCCCTGGTTGATCCAGCTCAACACTATGACATCGGCCGAACGGACATCGGGATGATCGCTCAGATCCACTCCATGCGACGCCGTCGACACTTTGAACAGATTCTCACGCGAGAATCCGTTGGCCATCGCTATCCCGAGACGCTCCATCATGAAAGGATAGCCGCGGCGAAGACGCGATTGCGTCACGGCTTGGACGCTGGCATCATCGCTGATCTTGTTGAACACGATCAGACGGGCATCCACCCCCTGGGCATTCAAGGCCTGCACAAGACGGCGCGTGACAACCGACGCTCCGCCGAGATTATCGCTGTGACAGATAAACGCCACTTTCAGCGGCCTGCTGTCCAATCTGATATTTTCCTTTTTCTGATTCATTGCTCTCGTTTCATTGCCGGAACGGCCACTATTTCTATATCCGCCACTTTTAGGCGTGTTTCAAGATACTCTTTAAGTTTCTGACGCTGATTTTCGCTCAGTGCCGACGAAAAATGGACAAGAGCCACATTGACCGTATCCATCTTGTTGGTCCCCACCTCGGCGAAAACAGACCGGTTGATCGCTATGTCCGAAACCTCCGGGAATATAACCTTCAGCTCCGGTGCCACCTCTTCGCCTGCGTCCCGACCCATATTCGAGATCACGCGCCGCAGGGAATCAATCTGTTGCTGCTGACCCATGATTGTGGTCTGCGCCATTTGATAGACCGTACGCGTCTCATCAACAGTATTCGCCGGCTCGGCCGACGATGTCAGCGAGCCTTGTATTATATGCAGCCGTGTCCCCTCAAGCCCGTAGAACTTGAGTCGCGACGACAGCGCGAGTTCAAGAGAGTCGAGCTGTAGCGGCTTGCCGATCAGAGAGATCGAGATAACACGCTCGCCATTGTCCGTATAGGCCTTGTCCGACACCACCTGCGTCTCCGGAAAAACACATTCATGGCTCACGAACGCATTGGCTCTCATCAGAAATTTATTCTCGCGAAGCATATTGTATGTCAGCCAGATACTCGGGAGCATAGTCAGGACAGCAAGCGTATACACGATCCGCTTCACCTTACGGGCGCGCGCCGCATCCACCGCCGCCGCGCTCTTGTATCCTAAAAGCTTGCATCCTATGAACGTGGCGAACGCTATGTAGATCGAATTGATTATGAAAAGATATGACGCTCCGAAGAAATAATTCAGCTGCCAGGTGGCGAGCCCGTAACCTGCCGTGCAGAGCGGCGGCATCAATGCCGTGGCTATCGCAACGCCGGGAATCACATTACCCTTGCTCCGCGACCCTATGGCAAGGATTCCTGCGCCACCGCCCACAAAACCTATCAGCACATCATAGATCGTTGGCGATGTCCGGGCCAGCAATTCGCTGTGACCCTCCCCCACAGGCGAGATCATGAAAAACACCGTCGACGCGAGAATCGAGAATCCGGCAGCCATCAGCAGATTGCGCAACGCCCGTTTGATAAGTTCGAAATCATGGATCCCCACCCCAAGACCGATACCGATTATAGGCCCCATAAGCGGAGAAATGAGCATCGCGCCGATAATGACAGCCGTAGAATTTGTGTTCAGTCCCAGCGAGGCTATCAATATAGCCAGTATCAGGATCATGATATTGGTTCCGTGGAACGACACGTCATCGCGGATCGACTGCTCCGCATCGCTCTGCGGAATCAGCTGCTTGCTCAACGTGAAATAGTTGACAAAAAAATCCGATATCTTATTGGCTATTCTATTTTTCATAACTCACTCAAAATATTTTTCTTACCTGCGCGTCAGCAGCCCTTTGACCGGCAACAGGCTCCCGGGACGGATACGCTCTATCTTAAGGACTATGCCGAGATAGACTATCAGCAACGCCGTGCGAACAGCAAAGTCAATCCATTCGGTGCCGGTAGTAACAGCCACCGACAGAGCCCACAATCCCAGTGCCAGCAGGAAGTATCCGCACAGACGGCCGGTCTCGTAGCCGATAGGATATTTGATCCGGCCCACAATATAGCTCGCTACCATCATAACGCTGTAGCACCCCAGAGCCGCCCAGGCACAACCCATGTAGCCCATCACAGGAACCAGCAGACAGTTCAGGCCGATAGTGACTGCAAGACCGGTCAGCGAGAACCACATCCCCCAGTGCGTCCTGTCTGTCAGCTTATACCATAACGACAGATTGAAGAAAACACCGAAGAAAAATTCAGCTATCATGATCAGTGGAACAACTCTCAGGCCGCTCCAGTAGTTTGATGAGATGAAATAGCGCAACACATCCATATAGAACATTACGCCTAAGAATATCACCATCGAGAACACCACGAACCATTTCATGGCATCGCGGTAGCTCTGCATGCGGTCCTCGCCGCGCTCTTTGCTCTGAGCGAATATAAACGGCTCGTACGCGAAACGGAACGCCTGGATGAACATCACCATCACTATCGCTATCTTATAGTTGGCTCCATAGATTCCAAGCTCAGTCATTGCGGTGGATTTATCGGCCACCAGACCCGGAAGCAGGATCTTGTCTATCGTCTGATTCATGATACCGGCTACTCCGAGCACCAACAGTGGATAGGAATACGCGAGCATCTCGCGCCATAGCTTGCTGTTGAAACGCCACCGGAAGCCGCGAAGCTCCGGAATCAGCAGGATAAGGTTCAGAGCCGATGTGACGAAATTGGCAAGGAAAATGTATCCTATCCCGTAGTGGGGATCATAGAACCATCCTATCGACTGGGGACACACCTTCCAGAGCCATGGACACAGAAGGATGAAAAATAGATTCAACCCTATATTAAGCCCTATGTTCACAAGCCGCAGAAAAGCGAACCTCATCGGACGGTGACGGAAACGGAGATAGCTGAACGGGATCGCCGTGAATGCGTCGAGAGCCACCGCCGCGCCCATCAGAAGCACGTAGCTGTAGTGGTCGCCGCACTCAAGAACGCGGCTGACCGGACCGATAAACACACACAGCAACACGTAAAACGCCGTCGAGCTGACCGCCAGCGAACACAACGAGGTCGAATAAACCTCCATCGGATCTTTATAGCGTTCGTGGTTGGCGAAACGGAAAAAACCGGTCTCCATCCCGTAGATCAGGATTATTAGAGCCAGTGCCACTATCGAATAGATAAACGTTACCAATCCATATTCCGCTGCCGGGAACATGATGGTGTAGAGTGGCACCAGACACCAGTTGAGAAAGCGTCCTATGATGCTGCTCATTCCATATATTGCCGTATCCTTGGCCAGGGATTTTACTCCGCTCATTTTTCTTTTAAGATAAACATGCCCTTCGTGGGTGCTTAAAAATTCAGTGTCCCCTGCTCCGACGGATGCTTCTGCCCCAGATGGACATAAGCCAGCTCCGTCACCTCGCGTCCACGGGGCGTTCGCTTGATGAAGCCCTCCTTGATCAGGTAGGGTTCGTAGACCTCCTCTATCGTGCCTGGATCTTCGCCCAGCGCCGTGGCTATCGTGTTGAGACCCACCGGTCCGCCTTTGAATTTCGTGATGATCGTGGTTAGGATCTTATTGTCTATCTCGTCAAGTCCATAGCGGTCTATATTGAGTGCCTCAAGGGCATAACGCGCTATCTCAGGCTCTATGACTCCCGACCCTTTCACCTGTGCGAAATCTCTGACGCGGCGCAGTAGCGAGTTGGCGATTCGGGGCGTGCCGCGGCTGCGCATCGCTATCTCATGGGCGGCCGCACCTGTACATTCCACCCCTAAAAGTCCGGCCGAACGGAGTATTATCCGCTCCAACACCTCATGATCATAATATTCCAGATGGCAGTTGATGCCGAAACGCGCTCTAAGCGGCGACGTCAGCAGGCCGCTCCGTGTCGTTGCGCCTACAAGGGTGAACGGCGACAGCGACAGCTGAACGCTTCGCGCTCCGGGGCCTTTGTCTATCATTATGTCAATGCGGTAATCCTCCATCGCCGAATAGAGATATTCCTCCACTACGGGACTCAGACGGTGGATCTCGTCGATAAACAGAACGTCGTTCTCCTCCAGCGAGGTCAGGATTCCGGCCAGATCGCCCGGTTTGTCGAGAACCGGTCCGGAGGTAACCTTGAACCCTACACCGAGCTCATTGGCTATGATGCCCGAGAGTGTCGTTTTCCCGAGTCCGGGAGGGCCATGGAGCAACAGGTGGTCCAATGCCTCGCCACGCATACGCGCCGCGGCGACAAACACTTTCAGGTTCTCTACAACCTTGTCCTGTCCGCTGAACGAATCGAATTCCGACGGGCGCAGAGCCTTTTCGATCTCGCGCTCCCTTTCCGGAAGACGCGAGGCCTCGCGCACGTCGCGTATGTCAAATGAATCGTCCATCTGTCTCTTCTATATTGCTTATTTTGCGCCGCCGTACAGAACGGGGTTCGTGTCCGCGTCGTTGTACATCTTCATCTGGCGGTAGACCTTCATATATTTTCGTCCGGCGGCTATATCCTCCAGCAACTGGTTGATAGCAGTCGTCAGATCCTTCTGCTGCTCTAAAAGGACAGCCAGCTTTCCGCGGCATTTCGCTATATGCTCTGCGCTGGCATCCGTGCGCTCTGTCTCTGCATTCATGTGATAGATCTTGAGCGCGAGGATCGAGAGACGGTCAAGAGCCCATGCCGGACTTTCTGTATTGATCGTTGCGTCGGCTGCCACCTTCACTCCTGCATATTTCTCGCGGAAATAGCTGTCGAGTTCCTCAACCATGTCGGTGCGTACCTGATTGGAGGCATCGATACGGCGTTTGAGCGCGAGCGCGGCCACGGGGTCTATCTCCGGGTCGCGGATTATATCTTCCAGATGCCATTGCACGGCATCCACCATATTCTTAGCATAAAGCGTATGCTCTATCGTACCTTCGGTATAGGGATTCGGATGTGGAGCGTCTACGTTGTCCGTCACATGATAGGCCACTGTGGCCTCATTGAATATATCATAGCATTTGTCGGCTGTTCCCATGTTTTTTCTGTTTTAGAGTGTGGTTAATATTGAACTGGTTAATACGGTTGTTCCGGAGGGAAAATGCCTCCATCCGCTCCTATACGGTCAAGATAATGGCTCCGGATATCGCTCCAACGGTAATACGGGCCGCTGACGGCCTTCACCGGCAGACGCATCTCCCTCTCGTTGAACAGCACCTTGACCAGCACATCTTCAGCCCTGTAATCGGCTTTGCCAGTCGGACGGTAGAAGATCATCTGGATATTGCTTGCCATCGGCAGGAGATCATAGTTGTGCCATTGGCTCTCTATTGCCGTCGGATCATTGATCTCGCGGCCATAATCGTCAAGTTCCATCAGGACAGCCATCGGAAGCACTACCACTTCATGTCCGAAACGCATGTTGGCGCCCGGTTCCCGGCGCATGATGGCTGTGTCCGCACTCTCTATCCAGTTGCGCATCAGATAGCGCTGGCGCATCGGTCCCGCTCCATCGGTCATCTTTGTGTTCCCGTAGCGCAGGAACCAGTTGGCATTGTCAAGAACCCATTTCGAATGAAGATCCTTATCTGTGAACAGATCGTATCTGGCTTTCTGATCATCATGGCTCTGCGCATTGGCCGTGATGCGGAATATGGCATCAAACAGCCCACGGCTGTCTATGCTGTCGGCAATGAACTGCGGATCATCGATCAGCTGTCCGGCAAATGCCGCATAGTCAATCTTGTTGGCCTCAAGAAGCGCGTTTTCCTCCGCGTTCAAGCGTTTACGGGCTTCGTTATAACGGTTTTCAGCCGCGGTGTCGTTATAATTCAGATAGCGCACATCTCTTTTGCTTCCATCCGTGGTTATCTCTATATTCGGATTGAACGCCTTCAGTTCCTGCATCTCATTGTCCATCGACAGTATACAGCGCACAACGTCGGTCGATCTGGCATCGACACGCGATTTTCCGCTGAAGATCTCCGGGAAATTGCGCGTCATGCGCTGGGCTATCCCTCGGTGCTGGCGTGCGCCGAGCGGTGTCAGCTCCCCGTCGCGCCCTCGGGAATTTATCTCTATCTCGCGCAGCTGAGCCATCAGCTCTTTTCCTTGTTCGGTCAGTTTTCCGTTACGTTCTGCCGGGCGCAGAAGATCAATCGGTGAATGATAGACCCACGTTCCTATGTGCCACCGGCTGCCATGACGACCGTAATGTTCCATGTGGAACGGCTCATAACCCTTGGGCGTGGCCGTAAGCTTGGGTAACGGCAACTCGGGGTAGGGATAGGCATAATAGTTGCTCGCCGTCTGCCGGTTGGCTACGGTCGGTTCAGCGGCAATCGCGGTCAGCACGAAACTGCCGGCCAGAAGTGTCAGTGTCAGTAAGCGTTTCATCATGATAGCGGTTTATGGGGTGGGACTAATTCCTCGTCAGGGGCATTATTGCACGGGACGCACGGCCTTGTTCTCTTCATCGGCCGGTGGCATACGGCGCGACAGCTGATCCATCACGCGGTGCATGTCGATCACTGTTTTGCCACACTCCTGCTTAAGCACTTTGCGGTGGGCTTTCTCCTGGGCTGTGCCTTTAGCACGCCATAGGAAATCGACTACTTTTACCGCATCCGAATTGGTAGCGCGGTCCTTGATCGCATAGTAATCATTGCCGATCACGGCGTCTATGTCCCCTTCAGAAAGGGCTTCTGTCAATGCGCGGTATTTCTCGCTCTTGATCTGCGAGACGGTCCACTTGGCCGTGGAGTTCATATAGTCTATATCGGCTTGCTCCTCCGGTGTCGGTGCCGACACACTGACTGCACCGGGAGTACCCGTAGCGGCCGCATTTTCGGCTACGACGCCTGTTGTATCAGCTGCTGCTGACTCGGCATTGCTGTCACTGCCCGATCCGCCAAGCAGCCACCACGCAAGCGCGGCCACTGCAACCACGATCACTCCGATCACGGCATAGCGCATATAATCCGGCTTGGTGTGATCTTCCTCTTCAACCACTTCGCCACGTGTCTCATTGGTGAATTCCGGGGCCTTGATCTCCTGCTTGCGCTCCACGCGGATCGCGCTCGGAGCCTTCTCTATCGCCGGAGCTACGGGTCCCGTTGTGGTTTTCTCTGCTTCCTCTGCCTTGGATTCCTCCGGTTCCTCAAGCGGCAAGGTCTGCTCCTGGAATTTCTGCCGGGGAGCCTCTTTTTCTGCAAATGGAGCCGACGGGATGACAGGTTCCTGTCGCGGTGACGAAGCGGCCACCATTGGCTTCACATCGACATTATATGTCTCCGGGGTGCTACCCATCAGACGATGGGCGCGGAAGCCATGGAAACGGCCGGCGCGTAGCTGACAGTATTCCGGTGTATTCTTTTCTATGTTGAGCGATTCCTCCACAACGCGGCCATCGCCGAAATCAAGTCGTAGTACTATATCTTTCGAATCCGGCTGGAGTACAATATCAAGAGGTATAGCCTCGGCGAGCGTTTCGGGGGTGAACTCCTGCGTATAGGTCGAGAAATTGGTCGACGAAACGGTGATCTTCACCTTCCCTTCGCGGAAATCCATATTGGAGATCTCGAAACCATCCTCTGTGCGGTTTGCCGTACGCTCGTCGATCAGGATGGTATATGTGTCTATCGGTGTCCCGTTCTGTGTCGTGACGGTATATGGCACGCGACGGCGGAACACTACCCCGGCATGGCGTGCACTGTTGACAACGAGTGCCGGACCATTGATCCTTACATAGCGGTTAGTTGTTCCTACCTCGAATTTCACCGATACCGGATCAAAACCCTCGGCAAGATAAGTCACGGTCAGATGGTCGGAGAACGAGACACGTTCTGCCGATGATTCAACACCCTCCGGGCAGACCACCATCAGAGCCTTGTCCAACGGCGATGTCACCACCGGGAGCGGATCCGATTCAAGCATCTGTTCTGTCACCGGTACTACCACTACGCCACGATACGTTTCGTAAGCCTTCTGACGTGGAAAACCGAAGATATTCGATAGTTCCGTCGGTGAAGAATAGCTGCGCATGCACACACCCGTAGCTTCTACGCTGCCCTCCGACTCCTCACTGCCGCGCAAAGGTTCCTCGGGAAAACCACTCTCCCCCACAAGGCGGTCAAGCAGATCCGGAGTCAGTTCCTCTCCCTCTATCGCACGGCTTTTAACCGCTGCAAGAAGATTGACTATCGGACGGCCGGCAAGAAGCACATCCCGATCCATCAGGAGAGTGACCATCAGCACCGGATGGCCCTCAGCCCCGTCGAGTATAAAATAGGAGAAAGCACGCTTCGTCGATGCGCCCCACATCAGATAGCCATCACTGAGGCTTGTGAAATGTGCGGCCACCTCGCTCAGTGCCGGAAGCTGCACTGCCGGTGCTCCGGCCGTGGAATATGTTGCCGATGGGCGGTCCTCATTGACCACCGTTACAGATATATCGAGATACTTGTACTTTGAGCTCATTGAACTGATTTAATCTTATTGCAAATTTACTTTTCAGAATATATCGAGATGATTCCGATATTCTTTTAGGAGTGAGCGATGGGGCTCATCTGTCCGTATACGCCACACCCAAGATACTATTTCCTGCAAAGTTAATCAAAAATCCCATTCACCCTAACTCCCCACCCATTTTTTTATCCTTTTAACCTCCAACCCCTCTCCCCACTATCTAACTCTCCCACTCTATCATCCCTGTCGGCGTATCAATCCCTGTCGGGGTAACGGCTCTCCGAGCTGTCTACCGCCACACCCACCAGCTGATGATTCCGGCCAACCGCACGGAGTGCGGTGACCCCGACCGCCACATCCTAAAAACTGCTGCGGATCAACCTGACCCCCCATCCCTGTAGGGACTGCGCCATGGCGCGTCCGGAAAAAATGGCACCGCTGCCCCAACATGGGCAGGTATATGGAATAAATTGTTATATTTGCGTTTGAATCCATGGTGATGACAGGGATTCGGGATGTTGCAGATAGACTGTTATAAAACTTACGTTGAATATCATGGAAGGACAATCATATAAAATATACAACAGCCTTTTCTATCGTGTTATCGAGGTGGGTTGCATTATTGTCGGGATATATGCTGTCGGCACCGGCCTGTGCGACAATTCGACATCCCTCTCCGATATCATAGCCTACGGATTGTTGGCGCTCAGTGGGTTGATGTATTTCGCAGGCATGCTGTGGGCTCGACAACGGAATAGCATCTTGATGTGGATAGTGCTCATCCTTCAGATCGGAGTCGCAGGATACAGTGCCATAATGCATTAATACATGGCGCGAACGGCTTCGCTCGCCCATTCGCCGACCCGATCGGGGTAACGGCTCTCCGAGCCGTCCACCCTCAGCCATTGATGATTCTGGGGTCACCCTCAAAACTGCTGCTGATCAACCTGATACCTACACATCCCTGTAGGGATTGCGCCATGGTGTCTTAACTGTCCGATGCTGCATGGTCGAGGATGCGGAGCTGTCCGTATACAATTATGTCGGCCTTCATCAAATTATCATCAAAGGTGAGAATGAAGACTCTTTCCGTAACGGCTCATATTTTACTTTCCGATTTGGAATCCGCATTCAAAAAGTTTGTAATCAAAAAATATGCATTTTTGTTTCATTTATGATTTTATGTTTATAAAAAATAGTTTCTATATTTGCGAGATACGTTTTGCATATATGAGAATAAAAACAATAATTATACTTGCACTTATGTCGTCGCTGCTGATTGGTTGTGGCGATGATAGGATTGACAGTCGATTGGTGAGGATAGATGCAATGATGGATGATAATCCACGAGGAGCGCTTGATTCGCTGGAGAGAATAGACAGGGCTGAGATGTCGGCTGGGGATAGTTTTTATTACGAACTGTTGAAAATCAAAGCCTCCGACAAAGCGTATGTCAGGCATGAGTCGGATAGCGAGGTGATTAAGGTGATTGATTATTATAAGTCGCATGGTGACGATGATCTCTATGCGGAGGCTTTGTACTATGGAGGCCGTGTGTATAGTGATCTTGGTGATTATCCTACGTCATTGCGCTATTTTCAAGATGCTCTTGACCGCTTGCCGGCCGACACGGATAATCAGAAACTGCGCGGACATGTGCTGAGTCAAACCGGTCGGTTGCTTAATAAGTTGCGCTTATACGATGAGGCGGCAAAATACTTGGTGGAACTTGTAAAGTTAGATTCAGTATATGATGATAGTGTAAATCTTGTATTGGATCAACAATTGCTTGGTGCGGTTCTCGTTCATTCAGGACAATATGATCGTGCAAAAAAACATTTTAAGAATATCAGAAGTCTATCTGAAACAACTTTACCTGAAAATACGGCTGTACATGATATGTATCTTGCTGCGATTGAGTGTGATAATGGTAATCTTGATTCTGCACTTCTTATAATTCGTGGTGTGCCAGAATCGGTGCCGGATGGTTATAGATCTACGGCTATTGCATACGCGGCAGAAATATATCACAATGCTGGACTATACGACTCAGCGTATATGTATTCTAAGATGTTGTTGGATAGCAAAGTCTTGAATTACAGACTGAATGCTTATAAGATCCTTTTATCTTCGGAAGAAATTAAACTTGTAGATAAAGACGATATTATGGAATACATTGAGTCTTATAATTAAGATATGGATGACTATATTAATTCTTTTGAGTCTGAGCAGATTGTGACACAGAATTCATGTTACAATTACAATGTGCATGAAAGGGAGCGTTTGAAAGCAGAGCGTAGTCGCGATCACATGTGGATTATCGTGATAGCTGTTTTCATATTATTGCTGTTTCTGTGTGTTGTTGTGATTTATTTGAAATATCGGAATACTCGTCATTTGATAAAGCTCCATGAGGCTTTGAATATGATTTCCAACATGAAATATAGATTGGGAAATGTCGGATCCGTGTGTGGAATGACGGAAGATCCGGTGTGTGAGTCAATAAAGTCTAAGACTGATGCTGATTGTTTACGGCAACGTCTGAGAAATGAGATATTGACTTTGAAATGCCGTCTCTCGGCATCGGAGAATGGTAATACATATATACTTGAACCTGAATTGATGTCGGAAATTCAATGCTACATTGATCAGGAACGACCTATCCCGGAAAATTCGGATCTTTGGGACAAATTGAGGATGGCTGTAATGGATAACAATGGTGAATTCATGAATAATCTACAGACATTAGCTGATGGAAAATTGAAATATAATGAGATAAATTTGGCGTTGTTGATTAAGTGTGGATTTTCACCAACGCAGTCAGCAATACTATTTGGAAGGACAAAGGGGACACTTACGTATAGACGTGAAATATTGTGTAAAAAGTTGCTTGGGAAAAAACTTGGGACAAAGGATATGGATTGTGTTATCCGGATGTTATGAATAGCAATAATGCTTTTTGTTTGAAAATTGGCGATATTTGTTTGATTTTGTCGTTTTTCAAACAATTTTCAAACAAAAATAATTGAATCGAATTATGATAGGGGTTAGTTTTGCATGAGAAATTTTAAAGCAATGAGAAAATATAATCGATTACTTGCATTGGCATTTTTACTTGTTAGCAGCATCCTGACTGTAATGGGTGAGACATCGTACATTACCTATCTAACCCCTATTGATACATCGCTTATAGAGGATCCGGAGGTTGGACGCAGAACTGTTGCACGGCGGATTGTTTGTACCATAAGTGAAGATGGTGTGGAGATAGATTCGCCGGTTGCCGATGATGTAGTGTTATCGTATGAACTATGGGATGAGGCTGGTAATATATGTCTGGTTACATATGTTGATGAACATGAGTTTGTAGAGGCACTGGCTATGTTCAGAGGTACATATCAGCTGCGGTTCCTGACGACTGAATATGCTTTGGTCGGGTACATATCCTTGTAAAAATAAATGGCGCCATATTTTATTCATAAATTAAAAAAAACGGACAATGAAAAAAGTCATTCTAACTATGCTGTGCGCAGCTTCAATGCTTGGCGCGTCTGCTACTATCCTTTGGGAAGGTTCCTGCGGTTATAAAATTTATACAGTCGATGCTTCTTGGTTTGAGACACCTGAAGAAGCAGAAGAATATTATGCTGAATTAGAGGATATCTTCTGTGGAGAAAATGGTGGGGAACAAACAATCACTGATCTTAAAGAAGGGATGAATTAATTAGAATCTATTCGGGACTACCATATTATGCATATGGTAGTCCATTATGTTTATATTATTTTATCATGAGAGGACTATTGTCGTTTTTGTTGGTCGCCGTTATGGCGGTTCCGGGCTTTTCGGAGTATAAAGTTACGGGTGGAGATGATGGGCCGGCTTGTTCTGCTGAGGTGGAGCCACTGGGCCGTAGCGTCATGGAGTGTATCTATTCCCACAAAATCTATGATCCTAAAAAAGATGAGAGCCGGGAATCGTTCTATATACTTGAGATAGGGAGAGATGCCAGCCGATATTCGAATTACAGACAATATAAAGTCGACTCGGTGATAGTGGGCGTTTATAATAATAAACCAATGACGTTTAATGAATATCGCAAGATCTCCAATAGCGTTGGCGGATCGATGCGTGGATCTCTGGATGACATAGTAAAGCGGCTCGGCGATGGTTCGATGTTGGTACACGATAAGGTGTTTATCGATTATTATGTCTATGCGGACTCGATAAACGATCTTCACTGGACGCTGCTGCCGGAAACGGCTGAGGTTTGCGGCTATGAGTGCCATTGTGCGACGGCCGATTTCCGTGGCCGCAGTTGGAAGGCATGGTACAGCATGGATATACCGCAGGACAATGGCCCGTGGAAGTTCGGCAATCTGCCGGGACTGATCCTGAAGGTGGAGGATGCCGACAGTGAGCATGTGTTTGAGGCTATAGCCGTGAGAAACAGCGACCGCGAGTTCGGGTATGATCTCAGATCCTTTTTTAAGACCTCGCGCGAGAAATTCAACAAAATGTTGCAGGAATATAAGGATTATCCGGGCGATTTCATGTCCGGGATGCCGGCTGCACCGATGAAAGCCGACGGCTCGTACGATAAACCCGTCAGAAGCCTGTTCTATAATGCGATTGAAAAGGAATGAACTGCCGCTTGGATTGATTCTGGCGTTGGGGCTATGGCTGGTTGTGTGGTTCGGCTCCTATGCCAGATCGATCCGTGGTGTGGTGAAGGAGCGCAGTGGCGAAGTGATGGCCGGCGTTCTGGTGTCGATCCGTGATGCGTCGGATGCTCCGGTGGCATTTGTCAGAAGCGGAAGCGACGGACGGTATGCCATAGAGTGTGCCGACAGTCTTGCCGTGGGATATAATCTCGTGTTTTCTTTTCTGGGCTTCAAGCCTCTCAGCATTCCCGTGGCAAAAGCAGTTGATGGCGGTGAGATCGTGATGGAGGAATCGTCGATCAATCTGAAGGAGGTGGTGGTCAGGGTGCCACCGATAAAATCGCGTGGCGATACACTGACCTACGATGTGGCGTCGTTCCAGAGCCTGTCGGACCGCAGCATAGAGGACGTTTTGAAAAAGATGCCCGGAATCAGCGTGGAGGAAAACGGCCGGATATATTATAATGGTGAGGCGATCAACAAATTCTATATTGAGGGTCTGGATGCTCTGAATGGCAGGTATGTGATGGCTACACGCAACATTTCGCCCGACGATGTGGCTGCGGTGAATGTCTATGAGAACCACCAGGCCAAGAAAGTGTTGCAGGATATTGAGACTACGGATAAGGCGGCAATCAATCTGAAACTGAAGCGGAAAAGTCTGCTTAAGCCCATCGGATACGTTATAGGTGGCGGAGGTGCCGGTCATGCGGATCAGGCGCGATGGCTCGGGGAGGGGTTCGGTATGCTCATAGGGTCAAAGATGCAGACTATTGCGTCGGTGAAAGGGAATAATTCCGGGAGGTCGTACAGCAGCGAGACGCGCTCCATGATCCCAGAGGGAGAAACAGGGTCGACGGTGGCCTACGGCATGTTTCCAAGACCATCCTACGGAGGACTCAATATCCCATCGTCGCGCTTTCTGTTCAATACGTCGCTGATGGCTACAGCCAACAGCCTTGTGAAGATTGGCGAGGATATGACCATTGCGTTCAATGCTGACTATTCGGACGACAACAACCGGTATTATAACGCTGAGACAATCAGCTATGTGGCCGACGGAGGGGCGGATGTGGTGTTCAACGAATCGTCGCGCGGACGCAACCATCGTCGGGAAGCTAAATTCAGTGTGAGGCTTGAAAAGAATGTTGCTGAACAATATATCAGGAACACAACGTCGTTCGTTGGTCATTTCAATTGGAGTGGACGTGATGTCGGCAACGGTAGCCGTATCTTGCAGACAGCCGGGACGGACGACTATAATCTCCGCAACGCCTTCGAGGGGATTTTCCGGTTTTCCAAAAGTCTGATTGATCTCAAGGCTAACATTGAGGCCGGTACGACTCCGGTGGAGAAACTGAGTGTTGAGAAAGACGGCGATGCCGGATATGTCGACCAGCGGTTGAAAGGCTTGTTTGTCAAGGCCAATGCCACGATGGGTTATTCCTGGCTCCTGTCCGGGAGCTCGTCGATCGGGCTGAACGGTATTGTACGATCGCGCTATGACCGGTTTGAGTCGATGGGGGAGGCCGGGGGCGAGGCGTTGACAGGAAACGATGTGGGTGGTTATTATCTGACAGTTATTGCAGAACCGGCCTACCAATATCGGCCCAACAGTCGCCTGCAAGTGAATCTGGTGGTGCCGGTGCAGCTGTTTCATTCGGATTTCAGCGACGCTCTTGCCGGACGCTCCCACCGAAATGAAAGAGTGGATGTCGACGTGAAAGCCACGGTGAATTACAGCATGGCTGGCAATGTGAAAAGCGTGTGGACAGTGGGCTACCAGTCCCGGCTTGGGGGAATCACGGATTTCATAATGAACCCTGTCTACGTGAACTATAATCAGCTCTCAAGCCCGGGGACGGGTTTGCTTGGCCTGCGGAGAAGTGTATATGCTATGGCAAGCCTGTCGTTCAGAAACACGATAGAGGGCATCTTTTCGTCGTTGAACATTACCTACCGCCGGGGAGAGTCCGACCATCTGAGCGGACTTGAGGTCACGCCGGATGAGATCGTAACGAATGTCAGCCAGGGGAAGAACCATTCTGAGATGGCCAATATAACTGGTTCGGTCTCAAAGAAAGTGTTCAGTTGGAACACGCTGTTTGCATTCGACGGCGGATGGGAATACATGTCTAAGACCGTTATACGCAACAGCGGCCTTATGGGACTCGGTACGATGAGCTTAGTGCTGCACCCTTCGATTACGAGTACGCCGGTGAGGCATTATCTTGATATCGGGGTGGATGTCAGCTACAGCAGGATGTTGCAGCGCATCAAGGCCGTGGGCTTCAGCACCGGTCGCTCGGATCTGACATGCAAACTGACAGTGAGCACGCATCCGGTCAGATCGCTTGAGCTTGGCTGCGATGTGGCTTGGCGACGGAATGAGGTTGCCGACGGCGTGTTCAAGTCAAGTGCGTTTGTGGACTGTGGTGTCAAATATACATGGAGGATATTTGAATTAGGGCTTAGCGCACGCAATCTGTGCAACGTCGGCAACTACAGCTACTCCTATCTTGTTGACTCCAATCTGTACACTTACACATTCTCCTTGAGGCCAATGGAAATGATTGCCTCTCTGAAAGTATCCTTTTAGGAATTTCAGGTGGCAGCCATTGTTGTTTTACCCGTTATCCGGAAGGATTGGTCAGCGTCGGGGATCGAAGCCCTGCGAGCGGAGATAGTCGAGCATGTGGTAGGAGAGGGCTTCGCGGTAGTAGCCGAGGATGTGCCCCACCCAGTCGTTGTCGGTTTTTGTGCCGGAACGTGTGGCGTTGTAGGCGGTTATCGTGCGGTCGTAGTTGAGGATAGCGTCGCGCAGGGTGGCATCGTCGGCGTAGCGGTCGCGGTGGATTACGAGCGTGTCGGGTTGCTTTGGCTTCAGGTCGGGCATCTCGCGAGGCACACCGATGGCAAGTCCGCAGACGGCCATCACGCCTTGGGGCAGATGGAGCAGACGGGCGAACTCTTCCGGGGCAGCCGTGCGTGCGTAGCCTATGCAGCATGTGCCGAGACCCATGGATTCGGCGGCAGCCACGGCACTCATCATGGCGAGCGATGCGTCGATTGTCCCTACTAAAACGCCATCCATCGTGTTGCAGAATTCAGGCATCTCAATATCTTTTGCCGCTGCGCCGAGGGCTATCTTGTGGAAGTCGGCGCAGAAAAGCAGGAAGTGGGAGCAGGTCTTGATCTGTTTCTGATTGGTCAGTTCGTAGAGCTGCTCCTTGAGCTGCTGGTCGGTAATGTCGATGACGGAGAATTGCTGGCCATTGTAGCTTGTAGGGGTGTTGCGAATGGCGGCGTGGATGAATCCCATCTGCTCTTCGGTGATCGGTTGACGCTCGTATCGGCGGATGCTGCGCCGTTGCAGCAGGGTGTCTTTTACGGTTTTCATTATGGAATTGGATTAAACTGATTTCTATGCATGAGATAAACGCCGGTGACGGCCTGTCTGTTCATGGATTGCAGGATAAGAAAAAAGCAGCGGACGTGGGTGTCCGCTGCCGATATAGATGTAGAAAAGCTGTTTCTTATTTCTTGAAGAAGCGGTTGTAGAGGCCCTGGAAACCCTGACCATGACGAGCTTCGTCCTTTGCCATTTCGTGAACGGTGTCGTGGATAGCATCGAGGTTGAGTTCCTTGGCACGGCGTGCGATGCGCATCTTGTCGGCATTGGCACCCGATTCGGCAGCCATACGTTTCTCAAGGTTGGTCTTGGTGTCCCATACGCATTCGCCAAGGAGTTCGGCGAATTTGGCAGCGTGTTCTGCTTCTTCCCAAGCGTAACGCTTGAAAGCCTCTGCGATTTCGGGATAGCCCTCGCGGTCGGCCTGGCGCGACATTGCAAGATACATGCCTACTTCGCCGCATTCTCCGTTGAAGTGGGCGGTCAGGTCGTTGATCATTTCTTCGTCGCAACCTTTGGCAACGCCGATTTCGTGTTCGGTCACGAATTCGAGTTCAGCTGATTCGTCAAGTTCTTTGAATTTGCTTTTGGGAGCGTTGCAGATAGGGCATTTTTCGGGAGCTTCTTCGCCTTCATGAACGTAACCACATACTGTGCAGATGAATTTCTTTTTCATTTTGATTTGGATTTAAAATTACGAATATTGTTGATTGATTTTGTTTTTTTTGATCAGTTGGTCTCTTTGGCCAGACATTTGGCGCATTTCCCACGGAATAGGATCTGGGTTTCGGTGATGAGGTAGCCATCCGGTTGAGCGATGGCTTTGGCCGGAGATTCAATGTCGTGGATCGCTCCGCAGTCGTTGCACACGAAATGGGCGTGCTCGTCGGTGTTGCCGTCGAATCGCTGGTTGACAGGATCGAAGTCCAGCACTTTGATCTTTCCGGCCTCTGCCAGACGTTTCAGAGTGTTGTAGACCGTGGTCCGCGACATCGTGGGGTAGTCCGGCAATAATGCCTGATAGATGTCATCGGCGGTAGGATGCGTGCGATGTGTCATCAGATGACCGGTCACGGCAATCCTCTGTGCCGATGGCTTGATGCCCGATTCGGTCAGCATTCTGGATATGGATTGAGGTGATGTGGTCATATTCTTACTTATTACTACTTTGTAATGATTACAAACTTAATTTCATTGCAAAGGTAAGCAAAAAGTTTTATCAACCAAGCGGATTAACAATCATTAACTCTATGGTCCTACCATGCACCTGCGAGTGGAGGCAGGAAAGCGTCGGGGTAGTGGGTGATGGTATAGCCCTGTTCCGGAGTGCCTATGATGGTGATAATGTCAAACTGAGGGGTATGGCGTACGTTGTGGGTCTGAAGATAAGAGTCGGCAGCACGTGCTATTCGGCGTATCTTTTTAGTGTCGATAGCATCGATGGGGTCAACGAACGGCGTTGATCTTGTCTTGACCTCCACAAATGCTATTGTATCATTTTTTGTGGCGATGATGTCGATTTCATTATGTCCGATGAGGGAATTTTCTTCAACAACCGTGTATCCGTTGCGCCTGAGATGGTCGCGCGCCATCTCCTCGCCCCACGTGCCGATATCATTGTGCCGTGCCATTTCTATATACTAATGTGTCATGTTGGTTACGGCAAATTTACTGTTATTTTTTGGCTTGAACAAGATCCGGGTTTCCTTTGAATTTTTTTTCGGGCGTAAGTCGGTGAGTGACAGCAGGAAGGTGCCGTAGGGCTAAAATTTGTGTGAAAAAAGTTGCTGAAATATTTGGAGAATATCGAAAAAGGCAGTAACTTTGCACTCGCTTTTGAAAAGGAGCGCTTTTCGATAGAGGTCGAAAAGATAAAACAAAAAAAAGTTTGAAAAAGTTTTGGTGGAATGAGAAATTGTCCGTAACTTTGCAAAACTTTCGGCTCACGAAAAACAAGAGAGCCACCGAGGACATTGAAATATTTGCAATAGACAAGGAAATAACAGTACAAGAGTCAAAATTTGATAGCAAAGCTATCGTGACCTCAAGTCAATTTCTTTTAAACGATATAAGTCAAGTCATTCCGGGTCGGATCCATGATTCTTCCAATAGAGATTGCGGTCTTGTCGAAAGAACAAAACAGACAACAGGTTTTGTTCTGATTTTTTTGAAGAAGAAAAAAAGAACAAGATAAACAACAACGAAGAGTTTGATCCTGGCTCAGGATGAACGCTAGCGACAGGCTTAACACATGCAAGTCGAGGGGCAGCGGGGAGCGAAGCTTGCTTTGCTTCGCCGGCGACCGGCGCACGGGTGAGTAACACGTATGCGACCTGCCCTTTACAGAGGGATAATCGGGAGAAATTCCGTCTAATACCTCATAACACATACCGACCGCATGATCGGTATGTCAAAGGAGCGATCCGGTAAAGGATGGGCATGCGGCGCATTAGGTAGTTGGTGGTGTAACGGACCACCAAGCCGACGATGCGTAGGGGTTCTGAGAGGAAGGTCCCCCACACTGGTACTGAGACACGGACCAGACTCCTACGGGAGGCAGCAGTGAGGAATATTGGTCAATGGGCGAGAGCCTGAACCAGCCAAGTCGCGTGAGGGAAGACGGTCCTACGGATTGTAAACCTCTTTTGTCGGGGAGCAATAAGGCGTACGTGTACGCAGATGCGAGTACCCGAAGAAAAAGCATCGGCTAACTCCGTGCCAGCAGCCGCGGTAATACGGAGGATGCGAGCGTTATCCGGATTTATTGGGTTTAAAGGGTGCGCAGGCGGAAAGTGCAAGTCAGCGGTCAAACGACGGGGCTCAACCCCGTCTCGCCGTTGAAACTGTCTTTCTAGAGTGAGCGAGAAGTATGCGGAATGCGTGGTGTAGCGGTGAAATGCATAGATATCACGCAGAACTCCGATTGCGAAGGCAGCATACCGGCGCCCGACTGACGCTCATGCACGAAAGCGTGGGTATCGAACAGGATTAGATACCCTGGTAGTCCACGCAGTAAACGATGAATACTAATTGTCCGGGCAGAATGATGCCTGGGTGATACAGCGAAAGCGTTAAGTATTCCACCTGGGGAGTACGCCGGCAACGGTGAAACTCAA
>OFFX01000906.1_pt1 | contig 22938 bp, 17 predicted proteins | sample 1521511 | NCBI WGS metagenome assembly OFFX01 (sample SAMEA3504125, study PRJEB24116) | mouse gut metagenome | biome: mouse gut; feature: mouse-associated habitat; material: faeces | place: Denmark | collected 2011
GATCACCCAGTACCTTTAAAAAGAAAAAGCCGGGACAGCATATCCTATCAAGAAACGTCCCGGCCTTATTCCATCGGCATTAGCAGTATTTCCAGAAATATCCAGTCTTATTCCGGAGGCCGGGTGTGGGCAGCGCCCACATAACGTATTTCTGCTGCTAATGCCTGATTGGTATGCAGAAAAATCAAAATACATGTATAAACATAAGCAGACTGGCAATACTATTATCAAGGAAGAAATTCGACAACATAAAACCAATACGATTCGACAGCAAATGTCTACATATCTAATTTTTATCAAAAAAGATTTTTACCCATAGACACAAAATTTTTTACAGCCTCCGGTATCCCTCTGAATAATGGAATAAAGTGTTGTCGGCGCGATTTTGGCTTTTAATGCAAGCTCTTTTACTGTCATTCCTTTGCTGGCTAAAATATCTTTTAAATTCTGACCATACCCCATATAATTACATTCCTTTCTGTTAAATGTTTTTTGTTTCATTTTTATAAACGTGTTCTTACAAATAAACCAGAGGTTTTTGAATTCACTTTTTATGTCTATGTTTCCTGTCAACACTTTTACGCAGCTTTTCTATCTTTTGCTGTAAATCATAAACACGCAATTCATCTTCATGCAGCCTGTTAGCCACTTTTTGAAAAGCCTTGTCATGCTCTTGTGGATTTTCAATGTAATGAAAATCAATGTAGCACTGATGACACCAGTAATTACGTATTTCTCGGATCTGATTCAATAAATCATAATCTTTCTCTTTGATTTTTGAGTAACCTAATTCATGATCCAATTCTTGAAGACTCTTGAGTAGCTTTCCTAAAGGAGCATTTTCAACATCGGAATAATTATCATAAAATTTTCCGCCTTTGAGAATAGAATATATCAATTTCAAATCCTGCTCTATATATTGAACAGACATAATCAATTCGCTATGTATTAGTTTAAATGTATCATAATTCATTTCTTATTTACCTCAAAAAACAGGAATTGTTAAATTAACTTAATCCTTATAGTAACTTAGCATATGTTCATAAATGTTTCTGCTCTGTTTTTCATCTCCCCATGATAAAGGGTCATCGGCATAGCATAGAGTCCAAAATGGTTCTATGTCCTGAATATTTCCGGGAAGACTTTCCCATAAGCTATACATTCGATTTGCAAAATATTCAATATCCGAGCAGTTTGCATAAATCGTCTCTAATTTGCTCATTAAAATTCTGCCAAACCGTTCAAGGTCAAGCTTTTTGTAATCAATATACAGGAAAATTTCCCTGTAAAAAAGAAATTTCCATTTCCAAAGCGACTGGATGCAAAGTGTACTTTGATTGATACGGAACAGGAGAAGTTTCAAGAGAATGGTGTAAAGCATTGGGCGGATATACAGAATTTAAAGATTGCTGCGGCGAGTTATGCAGAGGGCGGTTCTGTAGAGGAACTGGAACGGAAAATTGCAGAGAAAAATGCCACAGCAAAAACGGCACGGAGTGCGGTTGTGGATTTGGAGCATGAGATGAAAGCAAAAGCGGAAATCCTAAAATACGCAAAACAGTATATGGCAAACAGGAAATACCAGAGAGGATATAAGAAAGCGACGGATCAGGATGCTTATTTTCGAAACCATGAAACACAGATTATTCTGTTTGGTGGCGCTGAAAATATGTTGAAGAGGTACGGAGTAAAGATGGCATCTTTAGATGTGGAAAAGATGCAGACGGAATATGATGCAATGACAGCGCAAAAGGCAAAACTGAAGAAAAAATATCAAACAGCAGAAAAGGAGGCGATGGAAGCGGATAAGAAGTTGAAAAACATAAGGCAGTATTTAGGGCGTGAGAGAGATGCGCAGGAAAAAGAAAAAACTAATAAAAAGCATGATATTAGCTTATAAGAAAGAGAGAGGACAATACTATGAATTTAACGTATGAAAAATGTGGAGATTATTTGATACCGAACTTAATTCCTGATCCGGAGCCGGAGGGAGAGTTGAGGAAATTTGGACTAATGAGGAAATCTTATTTGGAGAATCATTTATTCGGGATTACTGCTATTTGGAGAATTAAGGAAGCATCTATTGATGATACAGGAACAGGCGGAGGAACGGTTTGATTTGCTTGTGGAGCAGATGGCAAAACAGGAGGGAGTGACGGAACAGTTAAAGGCACAGGATCAGATGCTTTGGGGGCAGAGAATGAATAATATTCGGACGAGGGCAGAGGAGAATGTGAGGAAAGAAATTATATATTGTTTATAATTTTGAAAGAGCGTGGAGGTAGTTATGTTCTTTTGCTATAAGAAAAATGTTGTTTTTGGGGTTGTTTGATATAGTAATATTTTTGCTATATCAAACAACGAAATAGAGCTAGATAAATGTGGATTGTATAAAAAGTTGAAGAAATCTTCAAGAATTTGCATACTTTTCTTTTGTTGTTGGAGGATTTATGATATTATTTAACATAATGGATTATTGGACATTGAACCGGATGCCAGATTGTATATGGTTGCAAAATATAAATTGAAGGAAATTCCAATGATAAGTAAAGAGATCAGCATAAAAATCGACAAAGCAATAAAAGAAATATGGATGAAGAACATACCAAAAGATTTTAGTGAAGGGTATATTATCAACAAAGACTGTTTGAAAATGGCACTCTGTTATCACTTGCGGAGAAAGCTGTCAGCAGTTCTAAAGGAAAATGATTTAAGAATATATACAGAGAAATACTTTCCCGGTATAAAAAAGAAACCAGACATAATCATTGCGCAGCTAAGAGATGAGTATGAGGAAAAAAGTCTGTACGCTTCCGTCCGGGAAGAAGATGTTGGTGCATTATTTGAGTTGAAGTTTACAAGTGAAACGGCACAGAGTACAGCGGATTGGATGAAAGGTGATTTGAAAAAGCTAAAGGATTATGTACAGAAAAGTAAGTTTCAGTGTCCTTTGTATTTTGCAGTGATTTATGAAGTGGAGTGCTGTTGGCTACACTGGTTGGATAAACGAAGTACAAATAATTGGGCATCAGGCAGGGTAACGGAATTGGATGCCGGGTGGATCGATGGAATAATGAATTATGAAATCCATTCATATTAAAAGAACAATGAACATTTACAGATTTACATAGATAATAAAGGAGAAGAAAAGTGGACGTTTGTTATAACAAGTTATTTAAACTGCTGATTGATAAAGGAATGAAAAAAACAGAGTTTCGTAAGTTGGTTGGTATCAGTGAAGGAACACTTGCAAAGTTGTCACATAATGAAAATGTATCAATGGATGTCATAGTGAAAATTTGTAGAAAATTGAATTGTACTGTTGATGAAATACTGGATGTATTACCGAGTCCGGTTAATGGGACAGATAAAAGTATAGGATCATAATGGAAAGGTATATATGCACAATGGAAAGAAAAGAGTATAGTGCTGGAGCTACAAAGCATTCTTTTTGGTTTATGGAATTTCGGAATGAGGTTAAGTTACGTTCTGAAGGAAAGACCTTTGAAGAAATCAGAGAGTTATGCAGAACCGAAAACATATTTGCATCAGTTACACTGGAAAGAGCATTACTGACATACAATGCTGTTACGGCAAGAATTAAGGCATTAGGCGATAGTTTTTACCCGGTTTTTATGAATGGGGATGTGGCGACACAAAAGCTGTTTGCACTGGCTGCAATGATGGTTAATGACACTTTGTTTTTTGATTTTGTGTATGAAGTCATAAGAGAAAAAATGATAATCGGCAGCAATGAATATACGCAAAGCGATTTGAATATTTTCTTCAAGGACAAGCAGCTACAGTGTGAAAAAATGGCTGGATGGTCGGAAACGACTCTTGGCAAATTATCAAGAAACTATAAGACTTATCTTTATGAGGCAGGTGTTACAGATAAGGGTAAGGATGTCAGAAAAATCTATAAGCCTATCTTGGAGCCGGATATGGAGCGTTGGCTTATTGATAATGACATGAAGCAGATTGTAAAAGCACTTTCGGGGGTAAGATGATGGCAAATATAGCAGAGCGATTAAATCAGATGGAGGCATCCATCAGGAAACCATCATTCCGGCAGACAAAGGGAAAAGCGAATGAGGTAAATTATTGGGTATTTGATTATGACCCTAAAGATGAACTTATTGTCCGAGAACGTATTGAGTATCTGAAAAATAAAAACCTTAAAAGCACAGATGGATTTGAACTGGTGGTATTTGATTTATATGATTTGATTATAGACCATCTGAAAAAGAAAAATTTCATGGAAAAATGCTATGCACAGGAAGAAAGGCGTGGGATAAAAAAGGTTCAGGATGCAATCCAACATACACTTAAAATTACGGACAAGGAAAATTTGATTGTACAGCATATTGCAGAGAATACACCGGAAAATGCGGTTGTGTTTTTGGCAGGGGTAGGTAAGTGTTTCCCTCTCCTGCAAGCGCCAGAAGTATTCAATAAAATTCTCTATAATATGCCGCAAACATTTGCCAGAGTACCTATGGTTTTATTCTATCCGGGTACATATACTGAACAGGAACTTATTATATTTAATGAGTATCCGGAAGACAATTATTACCGAGCGTTTCGTTTGGTACGATAGGAAGGATAAGAGTATGTTTATTAAAGAAATGTTTGAGAAACAAATTGACCGTGATATTCAGGGCGTAATCATTGTCGGTCAGAGTGAAGAAGAAAATGTAGCGCAGGAATTAGATGAGTATGTAGTGACAAGAGAATTGCAGAAACATTTTGCAGAGTTCTTTTCCGCATATAAAAAAGGGATTGTCGGAAACACACCAAAGATGGGTGTATGGATTTCCGGTTTCTTTGGAAGTGGTAAATCGCACTTCTTAAAAATCGTATCTTACTTGCTTGCAAATAAATCTGTAGGCGATAGAAAGGCAATAGATTTTTTTACAGATGATAGACTTGTCGGAGGCAAGCCCAAGATTGTAGACCAGATGGTGATTGCTGATATGAAGCTGGCTGCTGACACAAGTACAGATGTTGTACTGTTCAATATTGACTCTAAGAGTGACAGTAACAGTAAGCAGAACAAAGATGCAATCGTAAATGTATTCTTAAAGGTGTTTAATGAAATGCAGGGCTTCTGTGGAGCTATGCCATTCCTTGCAGATTTGGAAAGAAAACTTACAGAGGAAGGACGTTTCGCAGAGTTCAAGGGAAAATTTGAGGAAGTGTATGGGGATGCATGGGAAGATTCCAGACAGGACTTCGATTTCATTCAGGATGATGTAGTAGATGTGTTAACAGCTTTGGAGTTCATGAGCGAAGCGGCAGCACGTAACTGGTGCGAAAAGGCATCAGAGCCATACCAGATTAGTATTGAAGATTTCGCAAAGAGAGTAAAAGCATATATTGAGCGAAAGGGTAATAACCACCATGTAGTATTCTTGGTGGATGAAATTGGTCAGTATATCGGAGAAGATTCTAAGCTCATGCTGAACTTACAGACTGTGACAGAGGAACTGGGTAAGGAATGTATGGGTAAGGCCTGGGTTATCGTAACCAGTCAGCAGGATATTGATTCTGTTACAAAGGTTAAGGGTAATGACTTCTCTAAGATTCAAGGACGTTTTGATACCAGACTTTCCTTATCATCTGCAAATGTTGATGAGGTTATCAAAAAAAGAATCTTGGAAAAAAATGATACCTCCGCACAGACCTTACGTCTGTTATACGGTCAGAAGACCACTATTATTAAAAACCTCATTACATTCAATGATGGTGTAGAGAAGAAATTGTATGCAGATGAGAATGATTTTGCGTTGGTATATCCATTTATTCCATATCAGTTTAATTTGCTTGCAAGCGTATTAACATCCATCCGTACACATGGGGCTTCCGGTAAGCATTTATCAGAGGGCGAGCGTTCCATGCTTGCAATGTTCAAGGAATCTGCTGTTGATTATAAGGATTGTGAAATGGGTGCAATCATTCCATTCTATGCTTTTTATGATGCACTGGAAAACTTCTTAGACCATAGCCACCGGGGAGTAATTATTCGTGCTTATGATAATGATGTAATTAACCCGGAACATAAGGACAAGGTATTTGCCGTAGATGTATTAAAGGTATTATTCATGATTAAATACGTGGATAAGGTAGTAGTGGCAAATGTGGATAATATCACCAGCCTTATGGCGTATGATGTGGATAATGACCGTATTGCATTGAAGGAAAGAGTAGAAGATGCATTAAAGGTACTTATGCGCCAAAATCTTGTACAGAAAAATGGAGATATTTATGTGTTCCTTACTGATGAGGAGCAGGAAATCAATAGAGAAATCGAAAGCCAGAGTGTAGAAATGGCAGAGGTTATCAACAAAGTATCCGAAATGATTTTTGAGGATATTTTTACGGACAAGAAGTATAAGTATCCGGCATTTAACGGCAGATACTCATTCAACTTCAATCAGGTTGTGGATGACAGACCTTATAAATCTACACAGAGTTATGACATAGGGGTGCGTATCCTTACCCCGGCTTCTGATTATGGTACGGATGAAACTACACTTAGAATGATTTCCGGGCAGGGCAGAGAGGTATTAGTAGTATTACCTGATGATCGGGCATTTATGGATGAAATCCAGAGATGTTTAAAGATTGAGAAGTTTTTACGTCTCAATACCTCGTCCGCATTATCAAAGTATGAGAGTATTAAGGAAGCTAAGAGACTGGAAATGCGTGAGCGTAACAGTAGTGCGAAGTTGTTCCTGACTGAATCACTGAAGGATGCTGTTATCTATGTAAATGGAGATAGAGCGCAGATTAACGCGAAAGAGGTATCCACAAGAATAAGTGAGGCTTTGGGAAGACTTGTGAAGACTGTATATCATAAGCTGGATTACATTGACTATGCTGCCAGTGAGGATGATATTAGAAAGTTGTTGGTATCAAGTAATCAGCTGACACTTAGCTTAGATGGTGGTACAGAGCCTAACGTTCACGCGTTAGATGATGTGTTACAGTATATTTCCGGTAACAGCCGTATGCACATGAAAACTTCCATGAAGACTGTAAAAGACCGTTTCATGAAAGCGCCTTATGGTTTTGTGGAGGATGATGTGCAGTGGCTTGTAGCAAAGTTGTATAAGCGTGGCGATTTATCATTTTCTGTAAATGGCGCAAGTGTATCACAAATGAATAAGAGCGCAGAAGAAATCATTAACTTTATTACAAAGAAATCATTTGTGGAAAAGCTGATGATGGAAGAAAGAGTTCGTGTAGCTGATAAGGACAAAAAGGTTGTCCGCGATGTGTTGAAGGAATTATTCCACACAAGCAGTCCGTCTGATGACGAAGATGCAGTAATGAATTACTTTATGACATTTGGCAATAAGCTCATTACAGAGCTTAAAATGCTGAAAAAGGATTATGAGCGTGTGGCATACCCGGGCAAGAAAGTGATTGAGACAGGCATCAAGGTACTGTCTGATATTGTTCAGATACAAGCGCCGTTAGAGTTCTACCGGACTATAACAAAGAAGCAGGATGATTTGCTTGATTTCGTAAAGGACTATGAGCCTGTTAAAGCGTTCTTTGCCGGGGAGCAGAAAACCATTTTTGATAAGGCGTTACTGTACTTGGATAAGTATGATGATAGCAAGACATACATCGTAGATGCAAAGCTGGAAAGCATGGTTGATGCTATTAGAACTATTGTACGAAAAGATAAGCCGTTTGCGGATATTCCTAAGCTGCCGGAGCTGTTGAAAGAGTTCAGTGATGTATATATGAATATCTTGGATGAACAGCTTGCACCGGTAATGGATTCCGTAAAAGAATCTCAAGAGAGAGTATTTGAGATTCTGAATACGAAGGAATATAAAGACCAGAAGAATCATACCTATTTTACGCTTTTTATTGAGATTGAGGATGCAGCGAAGGCTTGTACAAATGTGTCCGTGCTCAGAAGTTACGCTGACAGAGCAGAGGCGTTGAAAATCCGTCTTTTGAATGAAATGGATAAGATGGATACAGATATTGCTATGCGAAAGGCAGAGGAAATGAGAAAAGCTTTGGAGGCACAGGCAGCGCAGACCGGTACTGTTGATAAAGAGCGGATTGAGGTTGAGGTCAAGAAGGAAGTTAAGGTAAAGAAGACAAAAAATATACCAGTAAAATCTATGACCAAAACCGCATCATGGCGTATCGAAAGCAAAGAAGATGTTAACCGTTATGTAGAGGAACTGCGTACCAGACTTATGAACGAGCTGGAAGCGGATACGATTGTAAACATTGAGTTTTAAGGAGCGTTGGCATGGATAAGACAGCCATAAAGAATTTCTCCATCTGGGCGAGAAACAAACTGATTGCAGATATTACATATAAGGCAGGTCTGCTTGGTGTGACGGAAGAGGGAATCAAAGACGCCCTGCCCCAGTCCACACAGGATGCAGAATTTTATGATATAGGAACAAAAGAGCCATATGCCATTCAGGGCGAGGAAATCAAACAGCGTAAGGAGCTTGTGGCAGCAATTAAGAGAAAAGCATCGCAGCTTGATTATAAGGATGCATACAGAAATGTAATTGAGGAGGTAGCGTATACCTGGTTTAACCGTCTTATAGCAATCCGTTTTATGGAAGTCAATGATTATATGCCATCCCACATCAGAGCGCTATCCTCTGACAGTAGGAATAAGCTGGAGCCGGATTTGGTAACAACACCATTTGATGCAGAACTGGAATTTACGCAGGCAGAAACCGAAAAGATAATGCAGATGAAGAATGATAATGAGATAGATGCTCTTTTCCGTTTCCTTTTTATTAAACAGTGTAATGCCCTTAATGCATGTCTGCCAAAACTATTTGAAAAGACCTCTGATTACACAGAGCTGCTTTTGAATGTTTCTGTTATGGATCAGGACGGTATTGTGTATCATTTGACACATGATATTAACGAAGATGATTTTAATATCAGCAATATTGGAGAAGATGGCAAGCCTACCGGTCAGGTTGAGATTATCGGATGGATGTATCAGTATTATAATACAGAGCCCAAAGATGAGGCATTTGCTTTATTGAAGAAGAATGTAAAAATTACTAAGGAACGTATCCCTGCAGCGACCCAGTTGTTTACACCGGACTGGATTGTGCGCTATATGGTAGAGAACAGTGTAGGCAGGCTGTGGTTAGAGGGACATGAGGACAATAACCTCAAAAATGAATGGAAATATTATCTGGATGAGGCAGAGCAGGAAGCGGATGTAGTGGAACAGCTTAAAGCCATCCGGGAAGAATATAAGAATATTAAGCCGGAGGAAATAAAGGTTATTGACCCTTGCATGGGTAGTGGTCATATTTTGGTGTATACATTTGATGTGTTGATGCAGATTTATGAGAGCTATGGATATAGTCAGAGGGATGCAGCAAAGAGTATTGTAGAGAATAATATTTACGGTCTGGATATAGATGACAGAGCATTTCAGCTTGCATATTTTGCAATCATGATGAAAGCACGTTCCTATAACAGAAGGTTTCTGACTCTTGAAATAGAGCCTAATTTGTGCGCTATTCAGGAAAGTAATGGGTTGCAGTATGAACAGGATATGGGAGATTTCTTGCTTAGAGAGGAACACCGGGAAACGTTGAAATATTTGTTGCATACTTTTGTAGATGCAAAAGAATATGGGTCTATTCTCAATGTAGAAAAGCGTGATTATGATGGTTTCTTAGAGGCGTGGAAGCAGACAGCAGAGGCTACGCTTGGAAATGTGGTAATGATGCTTTGGTATAATGAGTGCAATCAGGTTGTGCCTATATTAGCAAAGCAAGCTAAGATACTTTCAATGCAGTACGAGATTGTTATTACTAATCCGCCATATATGGCTATAAGCAATGGTAATAATAAACTCAACGAATATGTTAAAAAATATTATCAAGATGAGAAAGTAGATATGTATGCTGTATTTATTAGAAGTTGTAATGAGTTGACAAAAAAGAACTACTATCAGGCAATGATTACACAGCATGGTTGGATGTTTTTAAGTAGCTTCGAGAAGATGCGAATAAATATATTACATAATAATATTATAAATTTGGTACATTTAGGCGCAAGGGCATTTGAAGAAATAGGAGGAGAAGTTGTTCAAACTGCTTCTTATGTATTTAGGAAAAGTTCCCTGAAGAATTATAACACTGTATATGCAAGAATGGTTAAGCCGACTACGCAAAAGGGCAAAGAAGAATTGTTTTTGTCTGGCAGCGATAGATACATTTCTAATACTGAAGAATTTGAGAAAATACCAGGTATGCCGGTTGCGTATTGGGTAAGCAAGAAATTTATGGAAGCATTTGAAAAATACTTGCTAGGAGATTTTGCGTATACTAAGCAAGGTTTTGCAACAGGAAATAATGATAAGTTTTTACGTTTTTGGCATGAGGTGGTTGCTAAGAAAGTTTTGTTTTCAGTCAACAGTATATCAGAAGCGAAAGCATCCCTGAAAAAGTGGTATCCTTGTAATAAAGGTGGTTCATATAGAAAGTGGTATGGAAACAATTCTTATGTGGCCAATTGGGAGAATAATGGAAAGGAAATGACAGAGTTTTCGGGTTCTGTTATTCGTAATCCGCAATTTTATTTTAGTGAAGGATTAACATGGTCATCATTAGCAAATCAGCTTTCATTGCGGTATAGTCCTATTGGTTTTGTGTTTGAATCAAAAGGTTCAATGTGCTTTTCTAAAGGAGAAATTAGTATAAAATATTTACTTGGATTACTAAATAGTAAGGTGGCATCAGAAGCACTATCTGTGTTATCTCCTACATTAGACTTTCATGAAGGTCCTATGGCAAAAGTCCCTGTTGTGAAAGTAAATAACATGGATGAAGTAATCAAATTAGTGAATGAAAATATTAGACTAAGCAAAGAAGACTGGGATGCATTTGAAGTATCGTGGGACTTTGAAAAGCATCCACTGATAAAAGAAAATGTTAGTTTGGCAGATTCGTATATGTTATGGGAGCGTGAATGCGCAGAACGCTTTGCAATAGTACAAGAAAACGAAAGAAAGTTAAACGAAATATTTTTGACAGCGTATGGATTGGAAGATGAGATTTCTGCAATGGTTGCAGATGAAGATGTTTCGATTCGGTTAGCGGATAAAGAAAGAGAAGTACGTAGTTTATTGTCTTATGCTGTTGGCTGTATGTTTGGACGATATTCTTTAGATAAAAAATCAGTGGTATATGCTGGAGATGAATGGAACGTGAGTAATTATGCTACATTTGTTCCGGACTTAGATAATTGCATCCTAATTTCTGATGAAGAGTATTTCAGTGATGACATTGTAGGGCAGTTTTGTGCTTGGTTGAAAAAGTCGTGTGGAGAACAATATTACAAAGAGAATTTAGATTTTATAGTTGATACTCTTGGAAGCAAAGGTAATAGTAATAAGGATAAACTTAGAAATTACTTTATGAATGATTTTATAAAAGAGCATCATAAGATTTATCAAAAACGCCCTATATACTGGCTATTTGACTCTGGTAAGCAAAACGGTTTTAAAGCTCTTATTTATATGCACCGCTATAATATAGATACGATTGGTAATTTGCGTGTGAACTACTTGCACCGTATGGAGCGTATTTATGAGAGTGAAATCAACCGTATGCAGGATACGATTGACAATAGCAGTAATGCGAGAGAGGTAACGACAGCTGCTAAGCGTAAAGAAAGGTTGCAGAAACAGCTTAAAGAATGTCAGGAGTATGATGAGAAGATTGGTCACTTGGCATTATCACGAATAGACATTGATTTGGATGATGGAGTTAAGGTCAATTATGAGAAAATTCAGACTGCAAAGGATGGAAAGAAATATCAGGTGTTGGCAAAGATTTAATGAAATTTAAGCATTAAAAATTTTGAGAAGTTTTCTGATAAAGGAAGGAGTATTATGTTGCATATAATTGATGAAAAGATAAAAAAAATGAACAATGCAGATGAAGTGCTTAAAGTGTTGCTTAAAGTATTGGAATATGATGTTTCCCCTAATTTCCATTATACAGAAAATGATAGAGATTATGATGCGGAGTATGTGATGGAAATTGAAAACAAAAGCTACACTTTGATAGGAGTAAAAGTATTAAGGAATAGTGACGAAAAAATGATTTCTGCGTTACATTTGAAATATTGGAATCGGAATGATGTGCCCTTTTCAATTTTGGTTTTGCCAAATGAAATTAGAATATATAATAATTTTACAATAGGAACAAAAAAACTTTTATATAAGACAGGAAGTAAGAAGGAGGATGTTGTTAAATTATTTACTGACACTAGTATAGCAAATGGTGCTCTGTGGGATAAAATGAACTCTGTTGCTCAAAAGAACAATCGGGTTGATAAATATCTTTTGGGGAATTTGCGAAATACAATCATAATCTTAAACAGTGAGTATGGTATGCAGTTAGAGGATGCATATAATTTTTTAGCGCAATGTATTTTTATAAGATACTTAGAAGACCGTGAAATGTTGACAGAAACTGCTTTTGTGCAATATGGTGTCAAAGATTTTAATGGGTTACTTTGCTTGGAAGATGAAAAATGTTTGCAAGATTTTTTCTTTAAATTGAAATTATGGCTTAATGGCGATTTGTTTGATTTAGATACTACCATTTGGCCTAATCAGAGGCAATTGCGCATTATAAGAGATTTTTTTGAGGCTGAAGAGATTAATAAAGATGGTACAGTGCAAATGACGTTTCTTAAATACGATTTTTCAAAAATACCGATTGAATTAATCAGCAACATATATGAGACATTTTTAAATTTAGAAGATTCGCTAAAAAATAAGAAAGAGACTTCTCAAAATGGAGCTTTTTATACACCTCATTATTTGGCCGATTTTATGAATGATTGTTGCTTGGAAAGATATGCAGGCAAAAAACTTCCGGTTATTATGGATCCTGCTTGTGGCTCCGGTATATTTTTGGTGGACGCTTTTAAGAAACTTGTTGAAAAGAAATGCAGAGAAGAAGGAACGGTTTCCCCGGAAAATTTGACATATATTTTATTAAATAATATTTATGGTGTGGATAAGAATGGGAAAGCCTTAAAATTAGCTTGTTTTAGTTTGTATGTTGCATTACTGGAATTTTTAACTCCTAAAGATATATTAGAGAATAAATTTAAATTTCCTAATCTAATTGGCAAAACACTATTTGAAATGAATTTTTTTGATGCAGATTTTGATAACAAAGGGGTTAAAGCGGGTATAATCATAGGTAATCCTCCTTGGCTTAGTGATAAAGATAAATTGCACTATGAATACTGTAAGCAAAGGGGTATTCCTATTTCAGACAGACAGATTGCACAGGCATTTGTTGCCAGAGCGACAGATTTTGCCGATGATAATACAATCATATCGCTTATTGTCACAAATAGTATTTTTATCAATGAGAAAGCAGAAGAGTATCGTAAGTATATATTGCAAAATTACAGGTTGTTAGAGGTTTTTAATTTGTATGGTATTAAACAAGAACTTTTTTCACATGCTAAAGCTCCTTGTTCTATTTTAATGTACAAATATAAAAATGATGAGAAGGAATATAAGTTTGATTATTTCGCATTCAAACAGAATATGATAGCAAATATATTTCAGAAAATAGTATATGATACTGAAAAAATTATCAAAGTAAAAAATACATATATATCAAGTAATTCATTTATATGGAGAGTACTGAATAATGGTGATGAATATGATGCCAGAGTTATTGGGAAAATGAGTACATTCCCCCCGATTTCAGACAGAGGATATTGTTATTTGAGAGGCTATGCGGTTGGAACAAAAGACTTAAAATATAGACCTGAGTTTTTGACTTATAAAGGAGGAAATTTACAGGAAGGATTTGCACCATATTTAATTGATTATGAAGCTATTCCTCAAATGAAAGATTCAACGTTTGAACGCCCACGAAAAAACACGGATGGATATTTTTGCAATTGTAAAATTTTAATTAAAAGAACTCAAAATGAGAAAATGTCTGGGGCGGCATTTTGTGATAAACCACTTATATTTTGTGATGATTTTCACTGTCTGTATGATTTGAGTGGTAAAAATGCAGAGGATTTAAAAATATTAGAGGCGATAATCAATTCTAGTGTTTTTAAATATTACCGTTTCTTTGCAAGTAAAGAGCAAATAGGCATAAAAGCAGAAATTAGTAAAGGAGATATTTTAAATTTTCCTGTACCATCAAAAATTTTGGAAGATGAAAAAAAGGGGCTTCTGAAGGAAATTTCAGAAATTGAAAATTTATTAAAAGAGAGGTATAAAGAGCGAATATTTACAGACATTGAAATTGACCAAAAAATAAAAGAACACGAAAAAGAAATTGATGACATTGTGTTTCGTCTGTATAATTTTGATGATATTGAGTGCGCTACAGTTCAGTATGCCTTGAATTATACAATGTCCAAAAATGATAAGTCTATAGCTTTATTTAATGAGTTAGAGTGGGATAAAGTATATTTTAATTATGCTGAATATATTGAAAAATATTTTAATAAATATTTTTCCGGAACTAGTTTAAGACTACAGAAGACAGCGATTATTTCTAAGAATCTTTTTACTTTAATTAACTTTTCAATTACAGAATTGGAGGAAGAACCGGATAGTAATAATGCTAATATTTTAGAAAATATTGTAGATATTTTAGGGTTATCAGGCATAAGTAGTATTGAAAGTGAGCTCATTGTCAAAAAAAGGCTGTCAGGATTTTTAGAAGATGGTTTTTTTGTGATAAAGGAGAAAGAAATCGGCAACTGGACAATTATGAGTGCAATAAAAGATGCAGACTATTTTGCAAAAATAATTTTAAGCGAGGGAGAGGACTATGAGTAGGGATATAGCAATATCTTCCTGGAAGAGTGCATTTAGAAAAGGATTTGAACAAAGGTATATTGAATTAGTAATATACAGCTATAACGAAGTGTTGAAGATGAAACCACATGTGAAACCATGGGAAGATACAAGACGAAATATGCTTTTAGAACAGATGAGAAATAATAAAAGTAAGTTTGGGATTACGTTCAATATTGCTTCTGAGGAAGGGGTGTATGATGAAGATTATAAGGACAATGGCAGGATAGATATTTGCTGTTACTTAAGTCAATTAGAAGATGAGTATATTGCTTTTGAATGTAAACGTTTTTTGAAAAATAATTTAAATCCAAGTTATGTACGAGATAAATATTATAGCGAAGGAATAAAAAGATTTGAAAATAACATATATTCTGCAAGGGTTGGGTTGGGTGGAATGATAGCTTTTTTGGAAGAGGGAGATTATTCCAAATTATATCAGATAATTGTTTCTGAACTGCCACAATATACCTGTGACTATAAGATAGAGGATATTTCGGGAAGTTATAATTATCAATATATTTTAAGAACATTTCATAGCAGAAAAAGGAATAGTGATATTATTTTGCTCCATGTTTTGATGGATTTTACATAACGGAATGATTCGAAAATAGAACAGGATTTTCTTTTTGAGAGGCAGAGATATGACACAATTAAATCTAACCCAGATTGTAGATAAGCTGAATACAGAATTTACCGGGGATACCAGAAAACTTGTCTTTTGGTATGACGAAAAGGGAGAGTTTGCAGAGGATATTGATGGTATAGAGCTTGCAAATGCAAAGGTATATAAGCTGGAAAAGGGCAATCAGTTCTACACAAAATACTTCCTGGAGAGAGAAGATACAACAACAAATTATTTGATATATGCACCGTTTCCGAAGCCACCGGTAACAGAGAACCATTTAGAGGATACGATACTGTATTCAAAGCGTTTTTATGCAGATAGAGCCTCCCTTTTGGCGGTGGACTTGGGTATTGATGAAAAGTACAAGCCTATTATTGAAAAACATATCAAATACTTTGCGAATAAGGAAAGAGTACAGCGTTTTTATGATTTGGAAATTGAAAATTTCAATGAGGAGAATATCCTGATTGGACTTATGAGTGCTGTATGTAAAACACGTACCTGTACTTTTGATGAGGTAATCCGTGTTTTATTCACGGATGATACGCTGGAGGACAATAAGTATATTACTGCTTTCCAAAAGTATGATTTATTGGATAGCTTTTGGAAGTATGTAGAACAGCAATTTGGTTTTACATCCCCATCCCCAACACTGGAAAAGTTTTTGATTTCCATGTTTGTAACGTATGCTGACCGCTATATCAGTTGTGAGCTTCCTAAAGGCTGGAAAGGTTTTGTATCCTACAAGTCCGGAAATATCATAGCATTTATGGATAATCTGATGAATAACGTGTTGTATCGGGATAAGTATGATGAATTGTCTGTTTATGTGGCAGGGGTGTTGGATGCATCAAGTGTACTGTCAGCGTTTGAACCGGAAAATTTGGTAGAATGTGACTCTTTTGTAGATATTGACAGGATTCTCATTCAGTGGGTTGTAGGTAGATTGTTGGCAGAGGATTTGATTGCCAGACTTGGCAGTAGAAATATCTGTGAGATTTGTGATATGCGTTCCAAAATGCATTTTGGAAGGAAGTATGCAAAGGTCTATCAGATGCTTAGTAATGCGTACTTTGTAATCAGTCAGGCAAGCTATAAGCCTTTGGACGGTTTCAAGAAAATCATTGATAACTATGTAGCTAGTGATTATGTTATTGACTGCTGCTACCGTGAGTTCTATACAAGTTATGACCATTTGGAAAGTACAGCCGGATACGAAGAACTTCGTGAGCTGGTAGAGAATATTTATACAAATGAATATCTTGGAAAACTGTTACCAAAGTGGAACGCTGGTCTGCAGGAAATGGATGCCCTTGCAGTCATTCCATTACAGCGTGAGTTTTTCAATAAATATGTCCGTTCCAACAAAGAGCGTACCGTAGTAATCATTTCAGATGGTATGCGATATGAGGTGGGATGTGAGTTATACAAGCGGATGCAGGACAACGCTAAGTGTAAGGATTCTTTATCCATAAAACCTATGCTTAGTGTACTGCCGTCATATACAAGGCTTGGCATGGAGGCATTGCTTCCGCACAAGACATTGGAGTTGACTGATGATTTTAGGGAGCTGGTAGATGGTAAATTTGCGGTTGATACACCATCCAGACAGGCAGTATTACAGTCCTATGTACCTGAAAGCCGTTGTGTAAAATACAGTGATATTAAAAGCTTAAAGGGTATGGAGCTTCGTAATATTTTTACGGCACAGCAGGTTGTATATATCTATCATGACCAGATAGATAATGCCGGAGAAAATACGGAAGATGAGGTATTTGATGCTTGTACTAAGGCAGTGGACGAAGTTTCAGAGCTTATTCAGAAGATTTCAGGCAGTGCTAACACATACCGTTTTATTGTAACCTCTGACCACGGATTTATTTATAAAAGAAATCCGATAACACAGAGCGATAAGATAAGTACAGCGGAAGAACCGGGCAAGTTAAAGAAACGTAGATATATTGTGGCAAAAGAGTCGGTAATTGATGATGGTATCATGAATATTGGTCTGGGCTATATGCTTGGAAATGATGATAGTAAGATTATTTCCTACTCATGCAGCACGAATGTTTTTTCAGCTAAAGGAAATGCCGGACTGAATTATGTACATGGAGGGTCTTCTCCACAAGAAATGTTAGTTCCGGTTATTGATATAAAAATGGATAAGGGTGCAGTGGAAACGCGTACCGTACAAATTATGCTTGTCAGTTTAGTGCAGAAGATTACCAATCTGATTACTACACTTGATTTTATCCAGTCAGAACCAGTAAGTGATGTTGTTAAGGGGACAAAGTACAAATTGTTCTTCTTGTCAGAGGATAATGAGAAGATTTCAAATGAAAATATCTATGTTGCTGATAAGAGAGATGAGGATGTGCAGAAGCGATTATTCCGTATGCGTTTTACATTCAAGAACAAAAAATATGATAAGAACAAGAAGTACTACTTGGTTGCTTATGATGAGAGCAATGCTGTAGAGGTGTTCCGTCATGAGGTTATCATGGATGTAGCATTTGCGAATGATTTTGGATTTTAATACAAGGTGGTGTTAGCATGAGTGATTTCCAATACGAAGGCGATGCAGAACTTTTGACAAAATTGCAGAGTAATTTTGCTGGGAAGATAGTACGCAAAGACTTAACAAAAAGAATAAAAGAGGGAGCAAATGTTCCGGTTTATGTGCTGGAATATTTGCTGGGTATGTATTGTTCTTCTCTGGATGAAGATGAGATAGAGGCTGGAGTTGATACTGTAAAAAGGATACTGGCAGAGAATTATGTCAGACCGGATGAAGCCCAGAAAATCATTGCAAAATTACGTGAGAGGGGCGCTTATACAGTTATTGACCGTATATCAGTGCATCTGAACATCAGAGAGGATATTTACGAGGCAGAGTTTTCCAATCTGGGGATTAAGCAAGTGCCTATAGCAGAAAGCTATGTAAGGGATTATGAAAGATTATTATGTGGCGGTATCTGGTGTATTGTACAGATGGAGTACTATTATGACGAGGCGGACAAGCATCGTTCTCCGTTTATGATACATAAGCTCACACCAATTCAGATGCCTGGTCTTGATTTTGAAGAAGTAAAGGCAGCAAGAGCAAAGTTCACAGATGATGAATGGATAGATGTTGTTCTTAGAAGTGTCGGAATGGAGCCGGTACAGTTTAATAAGCGTGAGAAGTGGTTGCATCTTGCAAGACTTATTCCGCTTGTGGAAAATAATTATAACCTTGTCGAACTGGGACCGCGTGGTACTGGTAAATCTCATGTCTATAAAGAGATTAGTCCTAACAGTATCCTTGTATCAGGGGGTCAAACCACAGTAGCAAATCTGTTTTACAACATGGGTACAAAGCAGGTAGGACTTGTTGGTATGTGGGACTGTGTAGCATTTGATGAGGTTGCCGGAATCAAATTTAAAGACCATGATGGTGTGCAAATCATGAAGGATTATATGGCATCTGGCTCTTTTGCGAGGGGAAAAGAGGAAAAGAATGCTTATGCTTCAATGGTATTTGTAGGAAACATCAATCAGAGTGTGGATGCGATTTTGAAGACTTCACACCTGTTTGAGCCATTTCCGGAAGCAATGGGGAATGATACAGCATTTTTAGACCGTATTCATTGTTATATTCCGGGATGGGAGATCCCGAAGTATAGACCGGAATTTTTCACAAATGATTATGGATTTATTACAGATTATTTTTCGGAGATCATGCGTGAGCTTAGAAAGATTTCCTATGCGGATGCATACACGCATTATTTCAAACTGGGAAATAACCTTAATCAGAGAGATGTTATAGCAGTCAAGAAAACGGTATCTGGATTAGTAAAACTTATTCATCCGGACGGAACGTTTAATAGAGAAAATGTAGAAGAAATTTTACGTTTTGCTTTAGAGATGAGGCGTAGAGTTAAGGAACAGCAGAAAAAAATAGGTGGTATGGAGTTTTATGATGTCAATTTCTCATACATTGATAATGATACTTTTTCAGAGGAATATGTGCCAGTTCCAGAACAGGGAAGCAGTAAGTTAATTCCTGAAGGAATGAGTAAACCGGGGCACGTATATACAGTGGGACACAGTAAATTCGGTATGCTTGGTGTATATAAGCTAGAAATGCAGATGACAGCCGGAAATGGAAAGTTTGAAAAAACTGGTCTTGGAACGGATAGGGAAGCAAAGGAAGCGGTAGACACTGCATATAGATACTTGAAAGCAAATGCGAGAGGTATAAGTGGCAGTATCAGTATGACTACAAAGGATTATATTTTTGACGTTCAGGATATGAATGGAATAGGTATGACAAAGAACCTATCGCTGGCATCTGTAGTTGCAATCTGTTCTATCGCTCTTGTAAGACCAGTGATAAACAGTGCGGTGGTACTGGGAGATTTCAGCATCGGTGGTACGATAATGAAAGTGGAAGAATTGGCTAATACTCTGCAGGTGTGCTTGGATAGTGGTGCAAAGAAAGTATTGTTACCGATAGCCTCTGCTGTTGACTTGGGTACTGTACCAGCAGAACTGATTGGTTGTTTCAGTCTGATTTTTTATAACAGTGTGGAGGATGCGGTATTTAAGGCGTTAGGAGTTGAGTAATATGTCAGCAGATAAATGAAAACGTATTTTAATACGTAGCTGAGAATGTAAGTAATTGAAATTAGATAAGATTATTCTATAAAATCTTAGCGAAAATGGTGAATGAATTGATGGAGGAAAATAAAGTATGAGTGGGTATAGAATCTTAATGGGAATATCCACAGTTAAGAGTATAAAATTACTTGTGATAAATTAAGATTTTATAAGAATGATAATAGATGTTGTACAACATAGGAATTACCGTGGAAATGATATAGAAGATTTTAAAGCAATCGGGCGTATTTAGTGAACAGGAAGTGGAAGTATTGCTTTTATAGAAGAGTTCTATTTATTATAATCGGTTTTTGTTTAAGTTCGAACGAGTATAAGCTCTAAAAACGCTCGATAGGGGATTAGAATGGACAAAATAGATGCAAAAACAGCAATGGAAGAACTGTCAATGATGTTGATTTACTTATCACATTTTACAGAAAGAGACAGGACGGCAGATTCAAATAGTAAATATGCATGGAAAGGCTATGACTTTGATGTTCTGAACCAACTTGACGAAAAAGATTACATAAGGCAAGGTTCCCATCGGTCAAAGTCCATGTATATTACTAAAGAAGGCGAGGAGAAGGCAAAAGAACTTATGGAAAAGTATGGTGTAGAAGATTGGTAAGATGTAATGTATTAAGAAGGCAAAGATATCCTTATTAAAAACTGTTAAAAGGAAGTAGATATATGGTAAAATCTTCAATAAATCCGGTTCTCACTTTAGATTATATGCTTCATGAGGATGAAAATAAAATTTTTGACCGGAAATCCGCACAATTGAAACCGTCAGATATTGCTGATGAGATATCTGCATATGCAAATGCAGATGGAGGAACAATAATATTTGGTATTAGTGATAAAACACGCCGATTGGAAGGAATTAATGCTGTAGGAACTGAGAAAATCAATAATTTTATTAATGCTCCGATGGATTGCTGTAATCCTACACCGGAATATCAGGAGGAATTTCTTGATATAGAAAATGCAGAAGGACAAGCAGACAGACTGTTGCTGCTGCATATATATCCAAGTGTCGATAGAGTAATCAGCACTTCCAACGGTTCGGTATTTTTGCGTATCGGTGACAGGAAACGAGAGCTAAAGGGTGATGATTTACGAAAGTTAGAGTATAGCAAAGGAGCCAGACACTATGAGGATGAACTGAATCATGACGCAAAAATTACTGATTTGGATGAGGAATTATTAAAGCAATATAAGGAAATTCTTGGAAGTCCCAATATTTCAGCAGAGCAATTACTATCTTCAAGAGGTTTTTATAAAGAGCAGAATGGAAGAAAGTATTTAACAAATGCGGCTGTATTATTATTTGCGAAGAATATATATCAGTTTTATCCAAATTGCAGGATTCGTTTTATACGTTATGACGGAACATCGGCGGGTGTTGGTACTCAGATGAATATTATTAAGGATGCCAATATTGAATATCCGATATTGAAAATTGTAGAAGAAGCAAAAAAATTTATTGCCGCACAATTAAGAGAGTTTACTTCGTTAGACTCAGAAACGGGTAATTTTAAAACTGTGGAAGAGTATCCCCCGTTTGCATGGGCAGAAGGTATTGTAAATGCTGTTGCCCATCGTGAATATGCTATGGAAGGAAAATACATTAAAGTTACTATGTATGATGACAGATTGGAAATCGAGAGTCCCGGTAAATTGCCCAATATTGTGACTGTTGATAATATCAGAACTACAAATTTTTCGCGAAATCCCCGCATGGCTCGTGTATTGTCGGATTTTGGCATTGTGAAAGAACTGAATGAGGGCGTAAAACGTATATACTCAGATATGGAGAACTATTTTCTTGAAGCACCGGAGTATTCAGAGCCTAGCGGACAGACGGTAAAATTGGTTTTAAGGAACAATATTATTGCAAGAACGACAAGACAAACTGAAACTGCTGAAAAGAAAATGGCAGAATATTGGAATAAACTGGATGTAATTGAAAAGGATATTGTTACAATTATGGGAAGTAGAAGCTGTATTACTGCTACGGAATTATCTGTGATGGTAAGTAAAACGAGAAGGACTATTAATAAAAAGCTTAGTCATTTGTTGGAAATTGGGGTAATAAAAATGAATGGCAACAAACATGATCCGGCATTGACATATTCGCTGAACATATAGTTCGCAGTGGCTTGCAGTAAATTCACAGTAGTTCGTGGTTAGGCAAGGTTAAAGCTTCAAATATATGATTTTTAGGGATTTTTAGTGGATGGAACTTAGGAAAAGGAGTTCGCAGTAAATTCGCAGTAGTTCGCAGTTGGTTTGACAAGTGGCAAAAGAGTGTAATGCCACGAGAAGTAATTTGTTCCGTGATAACACCATGATAACAAAAATCTGAAAAACGTCAGACACAGGGTGTATATCAAAGAAAAAAACACCGAAAAAGCCCTGAAAATCACATAAAATCACTCCGATGTCCACCACAGAAAACCGTGAGGGTGGTCGTACAGTTGGTTCTGGAAATGTGAAACATTTTCGAGGTGCGCTTATAGGATTTTATGGGGCTTTCCGAGAAATCGGGAAGCCCTTTTTGAAACTTTGCAACAGTGAAAATGTGTAAAACGGTGCCTAAACGGTGCCATAAAAAAGAACTCCGATGAAAATGGTGCCAAGTTTCATCGGAGTTTGTATTTTTACCAACCTTTTATTTGCTTTACCTGTTCTGCCCGCTCTTTGTCTTTGTGGTACTGCAACTTGAACTGTATCGTTTCCACTACTTCCTTTCTTGCTTCATCGTCTAGCTGATAAAATGAAG
>OFFX01000908.1_pt1 | contig 22923 bp, 22 predicted proteins | sample 1521511 | NCBI WGS metagenome assembly OFFX01 (sample SAMEA3504125, study PRJEB24116) | mouse gut metagenome | biome: mouse gut; feature: mouse-associated habitat; material: faeces | place: Denmark | collected 2011
CCGCCGCAGCGGCCAGATAGGTGGCGGCCGCGATCCGGTCCGGCATGACGGTATGTACAGCGTCCCTGGTCTGCCGCCGGCCCAGGACGCAGATGGTGGAGCTGCCCGCCCCCCGCACCCGGCACCCCATGGCGCACAGGAAGTCCTGGAGGTCTGTGATCTCCGGCTCCCGGGCGGCGTTGAGCAGGACCGTCTCCCCCTCCGCGCCGCAGGCGGCCAGAATGGCGTTCTCCGTGGCTCCCACGCTGGGCATGCTCAGGGCGATCTCCCGACCCGTCAGACGGCGGGCCGAGCAGTGGAGGGCTCCCCCCTCCTCCGTCAGCTCCGCCCCCAGCTGCCGCAGGGCGGTCAGGTGCAGGTCAATGGGCCGGGGGCCCAGCTCGCACCCGCCGGGATAGGACATCTCCGCCCAGCCCAGGCGGGCCAGAATGGCCCCCAGGAAGATGACCGAGGAGCGCATCTCCCGCATCAGATGGTCGGGCACATCCCCACGGCTCATGGCGCTGGCGTCCACCGTCAGCGCCTCCCCCTCCCACCGGGCCTCGCAGCCCAGGTGGCGGAGAATACGGATGCTGGCCTCCACGTCGCTGAGGTGGGGACAGCCCCGGAGCACTGTCCGCCCCGGGTGCAGGATGGTGGCCGCCAGAATGGGCAGGACGCTGTTTTTCGCCCCCTGGACGGTCAGCGTCCCCTCCAGCCTTCGGCCCCCTTCGATAACGATATGGCTCATAACTACCCCTCCGCACATGGATTTTTCCAGACTAATCCATGGTATGCGGATGGGCGGAAACTGCTACTTTCTCCCCGCCAGGGCTGTGACGGCTGCGTAGATCCGCTCCGCGGCGTCGATGGAACCCAGCGCCGACATGGCCCGGCTCATCTCCCGCCGCCGGTCCGGACTGTTGAGGATCCGGCAGGCGGTATCGTAGAGGAGCTGGCCGCTGCTGTCCTTCTCCAGCACCACCACCGCCCCCCCGGCCCGCTCCAGCACCCGGGCGTTGGACTCCTGGTGGTTGTTGGTGACGTTGGGGGATGGGATGATGATGGCCGGCACGCCCAGGGCGGTGAGCTCGCTGATGGTGCTGGCCCCGGCCCGGCAGATCACCAGATCCGCCGCCCGCATGAGGACCCCCATGTCCTGGATGTACTCCCGCACCTCCAGGGCCCCGGTCCCCTCCAGGTCCACCCCGGCCTCGGACAGGTACTCCCCCATGCGCCGGCAGCCCACGGCCCCGGCCCCGTGCACGTGGTGGAAGGGCAGGCCCTCCTCCCTCTCCAGGGCCAAAAACCGGGCCATCTCCCGGTTCATCTCCGAGGCCCCCAGGCTGCCGAAGAAGGAGACGACGAGGGGACGGCCGTCGTCCATGCCCAGATTCTCCTTGGCCGCCTTTTTGGTCAGCTGGAAGAAGTCCCCCCGAACCGGCGTGCCGGTGACCAGCACCTTCTCCGGGTTTTTGTAGTTCTTCCGGCACTCCTCAAAGCCCACCATGATGAGGTCCGTGTGGCGCTCCAGCAGCCGGGTGGTGAGGCCCGGAATGGCGTTGGACTCGTGGATGGCCGTGGGGATCCCCAGCTTGGAGGCCGCCTGAATCATGGGATAGCTGGCGTAGCCCCCGGTGCCCACCACCAGATCTGCGGGAAATTCCCCCAGCAGGCGGCGGGCCTCCCCGGGGGAGCGGAGGAAGTTGCGCAGGGACACCAGATTGTGCCGGATCTCCCGGGGCCGGAGGGAGCGGTGGAAATTAGACACCTCCACCGCCCGGAAGGGCCACCCGGCGTCCTCGATAAGCTTTTTTTCAATCCCCCGGTGGGCCCCCACAAAGAGCACGCCGCTGTCCGGACGCCGCTCCTTCAGAAGACCCGCCAGGGCCAGGGCGGGATTGACATGTCCCGCCGTCCCGCCGCAGGTAAAGATCACGTTCAGAGAGACCGCCTCCCGTCGTTTTAGTCATGGTCGTTGGGGAAAAGAGTAAAAATCCTACCCCGCTTTGGGCGCGGGGATCTGGCGGGATACGGAGAGCACGATGCCGATCTCCACCAGCTGGAGGGACAGCGCCGTCCCGCCGTAGCTGAAGAAGGGCAGGGAGATGCCCGTGGCGGGCAGGAAATTGGTGACAACCGCGATGTTCAGAAACGTCTGGAGGGCGATCTGGGTGGTCACGCCCACCACCATCAGGCTCCCGAATCGGTCCCGGGCGTGGATGGCCAGCCAGAATCCCCGGAGCACCAGCAGGGCGAAGATCAGCATAATCAGACCCGCGCCCACCAGTCCCAGCTCCTCAAAGACCACGGCAAAGATGAAGTCGTTGTGCTCCTCCGGCAGAAACATGAACTTCTGCCGGCTCTTGCCCAGACCCACCCCCAGAAGGCCCCCGGAGCCCACAGTGATGAGGCTCTGGATCACCTGCCACGCCTGATTCCGCTGGAATTCCAGATCCCCCCCGAAGGGGTCCTTCCACACGGCGATGCGGGAGGCGTTGTAGCCGATCTTCTCCATGAGGTCTGTGAACAGCATCAGATATCCGCCGCCGCACAGGCCCCCCACGCCGGCTGCGATCCAGCCCCAGTGGATGCCCCCCACCACCATCATGGCCGCGCCCATGCCGGCAATCAGCAGCGCGCCGGAGAAGTGGGGCTCAATCAGCGTCAGCCCCGCCACCACGCACAGCAGGATAAAGTGGGGCAGAAAGCCCTCCCGGAAGGAGCGCATCTTCTCCCGCTTCTTGGAGATGGACTCGGCAAAGTAGACGATCACGCCCAGCTTTGCGATCTCCGACGGCTGGAACTGGCCCACCGCCTGGCCCGGGATGCCCAGCCAGCGGGTAGCGCCGTTGCGGGTGATGCCCAGGCCGGGAATCAGTACCAGCACCAGCAGGACGATGGACACGACCAGAGCCAGCCGCGCCAGGCCCCGGAAGCGCTCATAGTTGATCTTGGACACCCAGAACATGGCCACCAGCCCTACCCCGGCAAACATCGCCTGCCGCTTGACATAGTAGAGGGGGTCATAGTTGGAGCCCTTGTGGGCCTGGGCGGAGGGGAAGCTGGCGGAGAGGAGCATAATCAGACCGATGGCCAGCAGCATCAGGGCCAGCAACAGGAAGGGGATGTCCATGGGTCCCCGGGCGGCCTCCCAGGCCTCCTGACGCTTTCTGCGCTCTTCCCGTTCCCGGAGCTTCTTCTGCCGGCGGTATTCCTCTCTGGTCATGGGCTCTCCTCCTTCCGGGCAGGCCGCGCCCGGCGGCCTACATCATCCGATTCATCACCCCAAACAGCGCCAGAGCGCAGAACAGGGTGGACACCGCCGTAAAGACGGTGACAATCTTGATCTCGCTCCACCCACACATCTCAAAGTGGTGGTGGATGGGAGCCATCTTGAAGACCCGCTTACCGTGGCTGAGCTTGAAATACACGATCTGGATAATGTCGGAGAGGGTCTCCACGATATATATGACGCCCACCAGCAGCAAAATCAGGGGCATGTCAAAGGCAAAGGCCATCCCAGCCACCGCGCCCCCCAGGAACAGGGACCCCGTGTCCCCCATGAACACCTTGGCCGGGTGGGCGTTGAACAGCAGAAAGGCCAGCAGGCCTCCCAGCAGGGCTGCGGCGAAGAGCCCCAGCTGGGCGTATCCCCACCACGTGGCCGCCGATACAAAGAAGAGGGCCACGGGGATGGACACGGAGGTGCTCAGGCCGTCCAGGCCGTCGGTGATGTTCACGGCGTTGACCGTGCCCACAATGACAAAGGCGGCGAATACCATGTACAGGGGCCAGCTCAGGCCGATACTCACGTCCAGGAAGGGTACGTACAGGTGGGGGGACAGCAGCCCCTCCCACCGCATAAGCATGAGGAAGAGAATGGCGGCGGCCAGCTGGAGCAGAAACTTCTGGAGCGCCGTGAGGCCCAGGTTCTGGTGGCGCTTCACCTTCTCATAGTCGTCCAGGAAGCCGATGACCCCGAACACCATGGCGAAGAGGAACACATAGATGTGGGTGAAATCCCCCTCCGCCATCCGGGGCCAGCCCATGACCAGGATGGAGATTGCCGTGCCCACAATGAACATCAGCCCGCCCATGGTGGGGGTGCCGGCCTTGGTGGCGTGCCACTTGGGCCCCACCTCCCGGATCTCCTGGCCGGCCTTCAGCCGGCGCAGGGCGGGCAGAATCACCTGCCAGCCCAGAAGGGCCGTGACGGCAAAGCTGAGGATACACGCAATAATCATTTCCATGGCAGTCTCCCTCTGTCCTGATACATCAGGCTCTCTCCTCGTGTTCAGCGATATAGGCGGCCACCACCTCCCGCTCATCCAGGTGGCGCTTCTCGTGGCCCACAATCTGATAGGTCTCGTGGCCCTTTCCGGCCAGAATAATCACGTCGTTGGTCTGGGCGTGGTTCAGGGCATATCGGATGGCCTCCACCCGGTCCTCCACCACCACATAGGGGGTCTCCGTCCCCTCCAGGCCCGGCAGAATATCCGCGATGATATCCCCGGGGACCTCGGTGCGGGGGTTGTCGGAGGTGACGACAACAAAATCCGCCATTTGGGCGGCGATCCGCCCCATCTTGGGCCGCTTGCCCCTGTCCCGGTCCCCGCCGCAGCCGAAGAGGATCACCACCCGGCCCTTGGCGAAGTCCCGCACCGTGGCCAGGACGTTCTCAATGGCGTCCGGCGTCACCGCATAGTCGATGAGCACGGTGTAGTCCCCGGGCACGGGCACCACCTCCACCCTGCCCTTGACCCCGGCGCTCCGGCCCAGAATCCAGGCGCTGTCCGCCAGGGAGACCCCCAGCTCCCGGGCGGCCGCCATCACCCCCAGGGCGTTGTACACCGTAAAACCCCCGGGGATGTTCACCCGCACCGGCACGGTCTCCCCGTCCCGGCAGGCGTCAAAGTCCACGCCGTCCACGGCCAGCCGGATATTCTCCCCGCGCAGCTCCCCCGCCTTCTCCCCAAAGGAGGACAGGGGGCATGCCGCACCCCGGGTCAGCCGGTCCGCCCAGGGATCGTCGGCGTTATACACGCCCTTTTCACACTGGCGGAACAGCAGGGCCTTGGCGTCGCAGTAGTCCTCCATGGAGCCGTGGAAGTCCAGGTGGTCCTGGCTCAGGTTGGTAAACAGGCCCACCGCGAACCGGATCCCCGCCACCCTTTGCAGGCACAGGGCGTGGGAGGAGACCTCCATCACCACATGGGTACACCCTGCGTCCGCCATCCGGCGGAACAGAGCCTGGAGCTCAAAGGACTCCGGCGTGGTCCGCTCGGTGTGGAGAACCTCATCCCCCACCATGTTCTGATTGGTGCCGATGAGGCCCACCTTGGCCCCGGCCGCTTTCTCCAGCACATCCTTGAGGAGATAGGTGGTGGTGGTCTTGCCGTTGGTGCCCGTGACGCCCACCATGGTCATCTCCCCCGCCGGATCGCCGAACCAGTTCCGGCCCGCCTGGGCCAGGGCGCCCCGGCTGTCGCCGGTGCGCACATAGGGCCCCCCGTCCTGGGGCGCCTTCTGGCACAGCACGCAGGCCGCCCCCTTCTCCCGGGCCATGGGGATGAACCTGTGGCCGTCGGTCTCATAGCCCTCCAGGGCGATGAACAGGTCCCCGGGCTTCGTGTGCCGGGAGTCGTAGCTGACCCCGGTGATCTCCTGCTCCAGATCCGCGTTGGTCTCCAGGATGGAAATATTGTGCAGCAATTCGCCTAGCTTCATGATATGCAGCCTGCTCTTTCGTCATTCTGTTACTTTTTCTTGAAAGAAAAAGTAACCAAAAAGAACTTTTCAGATGCCCTTCGGGCGTATTCTAACGATGGACGCATTGTTTTCATCAAGTTTCTAGTCCGCGCGGTTGGAGGTCTGGCCCATCTGCACGGTAATCACCGTACCGGCAGGCACCTCCGCGCCCTGACCCGTGGACTGGCTGATGGCCTTCACGCCGCTGCCGCTGGCGCCGGCCGCCTTCATGATGAGTCCTGCATCGGTGAGCTTCCGGTTGGCGTCCGCCGCAGACAGGCCGATGACGTTGGGCACCTTGCACAGGGCGTCGGACTTCTCCGCCCCCATATACAGGATGATCTCCGCCCCGGTGGGCACGATGGCCCCGCCGGCCGGCGTCTGGTCCGTGACCGTGGAGCCGTCGCCCACGGTGCGGTAGGACGTGAAGCCGTACTCCGCCAGCTTGGAAGCGGCCTCCTCCTCGCTCATGTCCACCACATAGGGCACAACCCCCTCGGCGGTGGTCTGGGTATCCTCCGTGTACTGGGGCGGAATGCCCAGGTAGCTCAGGATGTCCCCCATGACCGCAGAGGCGGTGGGGGCCACCATGTTGCCGCCGGAGGGATAGGTGCCCGTGTCACGGCGGGGGGTGTCCAGGGTGAGGAGCATAATCACCTGGGGATCGTCGGCCGGCGCGAAGGACAGGAAGGACACCACGATGTCGCCCTGGGGATTCGTGGCAGGGTCTTTGGTGCCCCGCTTGTCGGCGGTGCCGGTCTTGCCGCCCACCCGGTAGCCCGCCACCTGGCCGTTGCGGCCGGTGCCGCTGCTGACCACGTACTCCAGCATCTCCCGGACCGTGGCGGAGGTCTCCTCGCTGATGACCTGCCGGATGGGGGTGGCGTCGTGCTGCTTGACCACGTTGCCGTCGCTGTCCAGCTCCTTATCCACTATGTGGGGCTGGTAGAGGTATCCGCCGTTGATGCAGGCGGCCTGGGCGGTGATGAGCTGGAGAGGGGTGACGTTGAAGTTCTGGCCAAAGGCGTAGCAGGCCAGATCCAGGGTGGTAAACGCCTCCCGGGTGGAGAAGATGCCCCCCACGTCCCCCTGGAGGTCCACGCCTGTCTTCTCCATCAGGCCGAAGTCCTGCATGTAGTCGTAGAACCTGTCGGTGCCCATAGCCAGACCGATGCTGATAAAGGCCGGGTTGCAGGAGTTCCCCACCGCCTCCTTGAGCACCTGATGCCCGTGGCCGCTGTGGTTTGAGCAGCCAATGCTGTAGTCGCTGATGGTCACGGAGCCGCTGCAGTCAAAGGTGCTGTTGGGATTCACCGCCCCCTCCTCCAGGGCCATGGACAGGGTGAGGATCTTGGCCGTGGAGCCGGGCTCGTAGGTGTCGTTCACCGCCTTGTTGCGCCACTGCTTCAATTGCAGCTCCCCCAGCTTCTCCCTGTAGGCGTCGGAGTGCTCCTGGTCCGGGGTGGGGGGATTCTCCTCGTCTACCTTGGCCAGCTCCTCCTGGAGTTTGCTGTCGTAGATCTCCCGGTGGGCGTTCACGTCGTAGGTGGGGCTGGCGGCGATGGCCAGGATGGCCCCGCTCTTGGGGTCCATGACCACCCCTGCGGCCCCGTTCTTGGCCCCGTATTTGGCGATCATATCCTCCAGGCCCCGCTCCACGTAGTACTGGATGGTGCTGTCCAGGGTCAGCTGGAGGCTGTGGCCGTCCTCGGCGTCGTAGTACTGCTCATACTGGAACATGATCTCCGAGCCGTTGCCGTCCTTGGCCGTGACGGTCAGGCCCGTGCTGCCCTCCAGCTCCTCATCGTACAGAGCCTCCAGGCCGTAGGCCCCGTGGTTGTCGGCGTCCAGAAAGCCGATGACATGGGAGGCCAGGGAGCTGTAGGGGTAGTAGCGCTTGGAGTCGGTCTCCAGGTGGACCCCCTGGATATTGGAGCCGGTTTCGTTGGTGGTGATGAACTCCCGCACCTGATCCCCCACGGTCTTCTCCACCCGCCGCTTGAGGATCTGGTAAGCGGTGTTGGTCTTGCTCATCTTATCCCGGACCGTCTCCTCGTCCATCTCCAGGATCCGGGCCAGATTCACGGCAATGAGGTCCCTGTACTCCTGGCCGCTGAGGGGCAGCTTCTCCCCCTCCTTTACCCCCGCCACCACGGCCTTTGCCCGGGCTGTCTCCAGCTCGGCGGCCCGGCTCTCAATGGCCCGGGGGTCCAGGAACACCGTGTCCGCGGAGGCGGACATGGCCAGGATGGTGCCGTTCCGGTCCAGGATGGAGCCCCGGGAGGCGGAGATCACCGTGCTGCGCATCTGCTGGTTGGCGGCCCGCTGCTTCATCTCATCGTGCTGGTTGATGGCCAGATCGTAGGCCTGGGCGAAAAGAGCCAGAAAGGCCGCCACGCCGAACACCAGCATCAGCGCCAGGGTCCGCCGCTGGATGACCAGCTTGGCCAGCCGGGCGGACTGGATGATCGTTCTCTTCTTTTTCCCGCCGGAGGCCGGCGTCTGCTGCGCTTTTTTCATCTCAAGTTCCTCCTTTTCCAGGAAATCCCACAGGCGTCAGGACTGTCAAAAGGGGACCCGGCCCCTCTTTTGATCCCCTTATCAAATAAACAGGGAGCAAGAGGCGGCCTCCTGCTCCCCGGGCTGTCGGATGTGTTCGCGCCTTGCTTCCCGGTCCCTCCGGCGCTCCTCAACAATGAGTATACTTTCCATCACCGAAAATATTCCATAACCGCGTACACATCCCGGCCCAGGGAGGCGAAGAATCTGTCCAGTACGCCGCCGCTCTCGCTGCCGTAGGCCACCGCCTGATCCGCCCCCGGCAGGTCGATATAGTAGATCTGGCTCTCGCTGGGCGGGGACATGCCTGCGGCCTCCGCCGCCGCCTTCACCGAGGCCAGATCGAACTTCTGCTCATACTGGGTCAGCAGGGACACACGCTCCACCTGCAGCTCCTTGATCTCCTCCTTCATCTGCACGATGCTGCGGGAGATGGCGTTGATCTTCACGTAGCAGAGCAGCAGGACCATCATCATGGCCGCCACCGCCATAAAGCCCAGCACCGCCCCTTTGTTCACCTTCTGGGCAGGCCGAACGCTGGCCTTGACCTTGGCCCGCCGGCGGGCCAGCTGCTCCGCCTCCGACTCCTTCCGCCGGCGGTACTGCTGGTCAAAGTCCAGCTGACCGCTGCGCTCCAGCCGGCGCTCCAGCTCCTGGTTGTCCAGCTTGCGGGCGAGGTTCCCGTCCACGACGCCGGGATATCTTGTCCGATTTCTCCTGTCCGCCACAGACGGCCCCCCCTTCCTGCCCTATCGGGCCCCGGTCAATATCCTGTCCGCTCCGCCCAGCGCAGCTTTGCGCTGCGGGAGCGGGGATTGTCCTGAAGCTCCTCCGGGCCCGCCGTGACGGGCTTACGGCTCAAAAGGCGCAGCTTCGGCTTCTTACCGCACACGCACACCGGAAACTCCGGCGGACAGGTGCAGCCTGTGGCCAGCGTGCGCATGGTCTGCTTGACGATCCGGTCCTCCAGACTGTGGAAGGTGATGACCGCCAGCCGCCCGGAGGGCGACAGGGCCTCCGCAGCCGCCTCCAGCATGGGTGGCAGGGCCTCCAGCTCGCCGTTGACGGCGATGCGCACGGCCTGAAAGGTCCGCTTGGCCGGGTGCTGCTTCTCCCGCAGGGCGGCGGCGGGCATGGCGGAGCGGATGACCTCCACCAGCTCCCCCGTGGTCTCGATGGCCCTCTCCTCCCGCCGCCGGACAATGGCCCGGGCGATCTGGGGGGCGAAGCGCTCCTCGCCGTATTCATAGAGGATCCGGCGCAGCTCCTCATAGCTCCAGGCGTTCACCACCTCCGCCGCGTCCAGGCCGGCCGTCGAATCCATGCGCATGTCCAGGGGCGCGTCGTGCATGTAGCTGAACCCCCGCTCCGGCTCATCCAGCTGGGGGGAGGACACCCCCAGATCAAAGAGCATCCCGTCCACGCCCCGGACCCCCAGGTCCCGGAGGATATCCCCCAGGTCCCGGAAATTCCCGTGGACCAGGGTCACCCGGTCCAGGAAATCCGCCAGCCGCTCCCGGGCCGCGTCAATGGCGGACTGGTCCTGATCGATGCCGATCAGGCGGCCCCCCTCCAGCCGGCGCAGGATCTCCAGAGAGTGTCCCGCCCGGCCCAGGGTGCCGTCCACGTAGGTTCCCCCAGGCCTGATGTCCAGCGCCCGGAGGCTCTCCTCCAGCAGCACCGGCTTATGTCCGTAGTCCTTCTCTACCATGCATCACATCTCCCGCCGGACCCATCGGACCGGGATATCCATACTTACTTAATATAATCACAGTATTGCTTTAATACTCTTTCTCCTATGAAAAAAGAGGAAAACATCTTTTAGAAGCCCAACTCCTCCATGGCGGCGGCCAGATTTTCCGGATCCAGGCCGGCGGACTCGATGGGCGCCCACCGCTCCGGGTTCCAGAGCTCCACACACTTAGAAGCGCCGTTGATGACCACCTCCCGCTCCAGGGCCGCGTACTGGCGCAGCTTGGCGGGGATCAGAATACGGCCCTGGCTGTCCGGCTCGCACTTGGCCGCGTTGGCAAACAGAGTCCGCATACTCCGCGCCTTGGACAGGGGCAGAGCGTCGAACTTGGCGGTGAGCTCCGCCCACTTGGCGTCCGAGTAGACGGAGAGGCAGCCGTCCAGGCCCAAGGTGACATAGAAGGTCTCCCCCAGCTCCTCGCGGTACTTGGCGGGAATAAACAGGCGGCCCTTGGCGTCAATATTGTGCTGATACTGGCCGATCACTGCTCCCACCTGCCTCTCTCAGCCGCAGCGGCGGCCCCGTTTTCGTCCTTCCGCCCCCTGTCAGAGGGCGTCCGGCGTGTGGGCCGGCGGTGGTCTCTGCGGGGCATTTGCCCTACTTTCCCCCACTTCCCACCACTTCACTGATTAGTATAAGGCATAGCGGGCTGAAATGCAAGGACAAATTTTTTATTTTTTTATAGAAAAAAAGTGCATTTTTCGGCAAAAACTGACCTTTCTTAAGATTTCAAACGCATGTTCCAGGAAATGAAGCGCAAAAAAACTGCCCGGTTTCCCACCGGACAGCTCTGTAAAACCATCTATCGCAGCCTGTCAAAAAGGTTCTCCGCAGGCGTTTTTATTTGGCACAGCTTATGCTCCCCCGCCCTGCTCTTCAATGCGGGCTCGCTGGGCCTGCAGCTTCTCATTGGACACCGCCCGGAATCGGGCCCGGGACTCCCGGACCTCGTCCAGAGCCATCTGGATCGCCTCCTCCGTGCGGCGCAGGGCGTCATCTGTGTACTCGTTGGCCACACCGATCATGGCCTTGGACCGCTCGTCCGCCTGCCGGAGGATTTCGTGGGCCTTGTCCCGGGCAACGCGGGCAATCTCGCTCTCCCCCACGATGGTTTTCGCGTCCTGGTCCGCCTGACGGCGGATCCGCTCGGCCTCCTTCTTGGCGTTCTCCACATACTCGTCCCGGGCGCGGAGCAGATCCTGGGCCTTCTTCAGTTCCAGGGGCAGCTGGCCCCGCAGCTCGTCCAGCAGGTCCAGCGCCTCGTCCCGGACAATCGTGCACTTGTCCGGGCTCATAAGCACGCTCTTGGCCCCCTCCACCATCTCGTAGAGCATATTAATCAGATATTCCACATCGTTGGCCATAACGCATCAAACCTTCCCTTTCAAAAACCCGCGCAGCGCCTCCGCCGCGCCGGCGGGTACATACGCGTCTAACTTCTGATGGCAGCGGATCATCTCCCGCACCATGGTGGAGCTGATATGCAGGTGCTCCGGCCGGGCGGGCAGAAGGATCGTGTCCAGCGCCGGGTTCAGGTCCCGGTTGATCTGGGCCAGCTGGACCTCCCAGCCGAAATCCGCCTCCCCCCGGACGCCCTTCACCAGCGCCGCAGCCCCCCGCTCCCTGGCAAAGTCCGCCAGAAGCCCGTCCCAGGCCTCCGCCCGGGCGTTGGGGATGTGCGCCAGAGCTCCGCGGGCCATCTCCAGACGCTGATCCATGGTAAAGAGGGACCGCTTCTCGCCGTTGACCATGACGCACAGGATCACCCGGTCAAAGAGGGCGGCCGCCCGCTCCGCCAGATCCAGGTGTCCCACGGTGATGGGGTCAAAGCTCCCCGGCAGAATGGCGGTTCTCATGCCTCGCGCCCCTCCTCCCGGTGGTAGGTGGTGATCTTGACCCGGCCGTAGCGGTAGGTGCGGTGGAGGAACAGGGGCGGCTCCACGGGCGGCATCTCCTGGTCCGCCGGGGATTCACAGACTATTATACCATGGTTCGCCAAAATGTCAAACCGATAAATGGCAGAAATCGCGCTCTCCCACAGCCGGTCCGCATAGGGCGGATCGATGAAGATAATGTCAAACCGCTCCCCCGTCCCCTTCAGATAGGTCAGGGCCTCGGCGTTGACCACCCGGGCCCGGTCCGCGAGGCCCGTCAGCTTCAGATTCTCCGTCACCAGCCTGGCCCCGTCCCGGCGCTGCTCCACGAACACCGCCCCCGCCGCCCCCCGGCTCAGGGCCTCGATGCCCAGCTGGCCGGTGCCGGCGAAGAGGTCCAGGACCCGGCGGCCCTCGATGTCAAACTGGATAATATTGAATATGCCCTCCTTCACCCGATCGGCGGTGGGGCGGGTCTCGCCGCCCGTCAGCTCCAGCAGGCGGCGGCCCCGGGCGGAACCTGTAATCACTCGCATATTGTCGCTCCTTTTTGGCAAATAAAATCTAATGATAAGATCATATGTCAAACCGGCCCATTTTTCAATAGGCAGATGACCCCTTTTTCACACAATTTGCTCTTTTTCCTTTTTCCACTTGTTATCCCTGGAAAAATAGTATATAATATTTTCCGCATAAACCGATTTTTCCGCTGAAAGGGTGTTTTGTATGATAAAGCTACAGACGAAAAAGGGTGAAATCAGCATCAGCGAGGCCGTGTTCGCCAACATCACCGGCAACGCCGCCACCAACTGCTTCGGCGTCAAGGGCATGGCCTTCCGCTCCCGGACCGACGGTCTGGTCCACCTGCTGCGCAAGGAGGCCATGAGCAAGGGCGTGCAGGTGATCTACAACGAGGACTCCACTGTGTCCATCCGCCTGCACATCATTGTCGAGCACGGCATCAACATCACCGCCGTGTGCCGCTCCATCATGAGCGAGGTGCAGTACAAGGTCAGCAAGTACACCGGGATCCCCGTGAAGAGCGTGGATGTGTGTGTGGACTATATTGTGTCCAATTCCAAGGGGGTATAACGGGAGATGACGCTTTCAATCAACGGAACCCAGTTCGGGCAGATGGTGCTCCACGGCGCCGCCGCCATTACGCTGCAAAAGCAGCAGATCAACGACCTCAACGTATTCCCCGTCCCCGACGGCGACACCGGCACCAACATGAGCCTGACCATCGGCGCCGCCGCCGCCGAGCTGAAAAAAAGCGAGCCCCGTGACATCGGCCAGGCCGCTTCCATCACCGCCGGCGCCCTCCTCCGGGGCGCCCGGGGCAACTCCGGCGTCATCCTCTCCCTCCTCTTCCGGGGCCTCTCCAAGACCCTCAAGGGCCACGACGAGGCCGACGGCGCCCTGCTGGCCGCCGCCATGCAGGAGGGCGTGGCCGCCGCCTACGGCGCTGTGATGAAGCCCGCCGAGGGCACGGTGCTCACCGTGTCCCGTCTGGCCTCCAAGCGGGCCGTGGAGGCCGCAGCGGAGAACAACGACGTGGAGTTCGTCCTCAGCGAGGCCGTCCGGGTGGGCTACGAGGTGCTGGCCCAGACCACGGACATGAACCCGGTGCTGAAAAAGGCCGGCGTGGTGGATGCCGGCGGCCAGGGCTATCTGGTCATCCTGGAGGGGATGCTCTCCTCCCTGCGGGGGGAGCCCATGCCGGAGCTGGACGAGGCTGCCAAGCCGGCCAAGGCGGACTTCAACGCCTTCTCCGCCGAGGAGATCACCTTTGCCTTTGACACCGTGTTCATCGTCCGCAAGGCCAGGACGGATATCGATCTGACCCCCCTGCGGGCCTACCTGGACAGCATCGGCGACAGTCTGGTCATCGGCGAGGACGACGAGGCCTTCAAGGTCCACGTCCACACCAACATCCCCGGCGACGCCCTCAGCGAGGCCCAGAAGTTCGGCACCCTGGAGCTGGCCAAGATCGAGAACATGCGCACCCAGTACGACGACGTGGCCGCCGGGAAGAAGGCCCAGAGCGTGGACGACCTGGACGCGGTGGAGGAGGAGCTGGAGAACGGCCCCCAGGCCCCCGCCCAGCCGGAGAAGCGGTACGGCTTCCTGTCCGTGTGCGCCGGGGACGGGCTGGCGGACGTGTTCCGGGACCTGGGCGTGGACGGTGTCATCTCCGGGGGGCAGACCATGAACCCCTCCACGGAGAGCATCCTGAAGGAGATCGAGCGGGTGCCCGCCGAGACCGTCTTCGTCCTGCCCAACAACAAGAACATCATCATGGCCGCCCAGCAGTGCGTGGGCCTGGCCTCCAAGGAGGTGGTGGTGGTCCCCACGGAGACCATCCCCCAGGGCGTCACCGCCATGATGAACGTGGACCCGGAGATGGAGCCGGAGGAGCTGCTGGAGGTCATGAAGAGCTCCATCAGCGGCGTGGCAACCGCCCAGATCACCTACGCCGCCCGGAACAGCGATTTCGACGGCTTCGCCATCAACGAGGGGGACTACCTGTCCCTGCTGGACGGGAAGCTGTTCGGCACCAACCAGGACATCAACGTCATGCTGGAGAAGCTGGCGGAGAAGGCGGAGGAGAAGGGCGCGGAGTTCGTCACCCTCTTCTACGGCGAGGACGTCGCCGGGGAGCAGGCCGCCCAGGCGGAGGAGATCTTCGCCAAGCACTGTCCCGGCGCGGAGCTGTCCGTCCTGCCGGGAGGACAGCCGGTGTATTATTATATCATCAGCATCGAATAGAGCGTCCCTTTTGCGGCCCCGTGGAGCTTTCGGCTTTCATGGGGCCGCTTTTTTGCGGAACGGGCCGTCCTGGCCGCGCGCCATTTCTGACTTTTCCGAAATGCATTTTCCCATTTGGGCAAATGCATTTGCCCGTTTTGGCAGGGAGGAGGCCCTTTTCCCGCCGGGAACCGCCGGTTTTTCTTTTTTTATCCTAATGAAACAGAAACAGAGAATGGAACAGAAAAGGAAACGGAAAAAGATACTGCTGATGGAACAGGAAAGGAAACACATACTGGAACGGGGGTGCGGGGGAGAACCGTTTTCCGGTCCTCCGCTGTACGGAACGGCGGGAGAACAGGGGCTCCGCGCCCTTGGTTTCATACACTTTGCAGTTGAAATTTTGGAAGATTTGTGCTATACTATACCTTAGAGATGTTATGTGCTAAGGAGTGTACCACCATGGCAGAAGAAAAAAGAGACCCCGCGCTGGAGACCGAAGAGACCGCCGTCCAACCGGAGGGCGCCTCCCCCAAGAAGAAAAAGGAGCCGGAGACCCTGGAGAGCACCCTCTACTGCTGGACCCAGGCGCTGGTGACGGCGGTGGTGAGCGTGGTGCTGCTGTTCACCTTCGGGGTGCGGCTCATCAGCGTCAACGGGCCGTCCATGCAGAACACCCTGTATACCGGGGACGAGCTGCTGATCCTCAATTCCATGTTCTGCGCCTTCCAGGCCGGGGACGTGGTGGTCCTCAACGCCTACAACGCCGAGGAGCCCCTGAGCGAGACCCTGGTCAAGCGCATCGTGGCCGTGGGGGGCCAGACCGTGGACGTGGACCCGGTCTCCGGGACCGTCACGGTGGACGGCCAGGTGCTGGACGAGCCCTACATCAAGGAGCCCACCTACACCACCGCGGGGACGCAGTTCCCCCTCACCCTGGCGGAGGACGAGGTCTTCGTCATGGGGGACAACCGCAACCACAGCTCCGACAGCCGGGATATCCGGCTGGGGGCCGTGAACGTGGGCTACCTCCAGGGGAAGGTGCTGCTGCTGCTGATCCCCGGCGCCACGCCGGAGACGGAGGCGCGGGACTGGAGCCGCATCGGCGTGCTCCGCTGACGGAGGAGGCCCCATGGAAAAGGACGGGATGAACATCCAGTGGTACCCCGGCCACATGACCAAGACCCGGCGGATGATCGCCGAACAGATGAAGCACATGGACGCCGTGTGCGAGATACTGGACGCCCGGGTGCCCCTCTCCAGCCGGAACCCGGACGTGGAGGAGCTGACGGCGGGGAAGCCCCGGCTCATGGTCCTCAACCGGGTGGACCTGGCGGACCCGGCGGCCACCAAGGCCTGGGGGGCCTGGTTCCGGGGAAGGGGCTTCGCCGTGCTGGAGTGCAACGCCAGGCAGGGCCAGGGGACCCGGCAGTTCCCCGCCGCCGTGCGGGGCCTGCTGGCGGACAAGCTGGCCTCCTACGCGGAAAAGGGGCAGGCGGGGCGGATGCTCCGGGTGATGATCCTGGGCATCCCCAACGTGGGGAAGTCCACCTTCATCAACCAGGTGGCCCGGCGGAAGACCGCCAAGGCGGAGGACCGCCCCGGCGTCACCCGGGCCAAGCAGTGGGTCCCCGTGGACCAGAGCCTGGAGCTGCTGGACACCCCGGGGATGCTGTGGCCCAAGTTTGAGGACCCGGGGGTGGGCTTCCGGCTGGCCTGCACCGGCGCGGTGCGGGACGAGATCATGGACCTGGAGGAGCTGGCCGCCCGGCTGATGGCCTATCTGGGGGAATACTATCCCCAGGCTTTGGCGGACCGGTATAAAGTGGAGCCGGAAGCGGAAGACTCCGGGTACGCGCTGCTGGAGAAGGCGGGGCGGAAGCGGGGCTTCGTCCTCCGGGGCGGGGAGATCGACACGGAGCGGATGTCCCGCATCCTCCTGGACGAGTTCCGGGGCGGCAAGCTGGGACGGTTCACCCTGGAGCTGCCGGAGGCTGGAAATGAATGAGAAGACGCTCCCCGGGTGGGAGCTGGAAGATATGGCCCATGGGCGGGGCTATGCCCTGGTCTGCGGCTGTGACGAGGCGGGGGCCGGGCCCCTGGCGGGGCCGGTGTACGCCGGGGCGGTGATCCTGCCCCGGGGGCTGGAGCTTCCCTGGCTCAATGACTCCAAGCAGGTGACCCCCAAGCGCCGGGACCAGCTCTTCGATGAGATCAAAGAGAGCGCCGTGGCCTGGGCGGCGGCGTCCGTCTCCCCGGAGGAGATCGACGCCACGGACATCCTCAGCGCCCGGATGAAGGCCATGCAGCTGGCCATCGACGCCCTGTCTCCCGCCCCGGGCTACGCCCTCATCGACGGGAACCGGGACAAGGGGAAGCACTTTGCCATCGTCACCCCCCACGAGACCGCCGTCAAGGGCGACAGCCGCAGCGCGTCCATCGCCGCCGCCTCCATCGTGGCGAAGGTCAGCCGGGACCGGGTGATGGAGGAGCTGGCGGAAAAATACCCCCAGTACCGCTTTGAGCGGCACAAGGGGTACGGCACCAAGCTCCACTACGAGATGCTGGAGAAGTACGGTCCCAGCCCCGTCCACCGCAGGAGCTTCCTGAAAAAGTGGGAGGCCGCCCGGCGTGGATGAGCGGAAGAAGCGGGGCGACCGCGGGGAAGCCGCCGTGGCGGAGGCCCTGGAGCGCCGGGGCTGCGCCATCCTGGAGCGGCAGTACCGGTGCCGGTGGGGGGAGATCGACCTGATCGCCCGGGACCCGGCGGGGGTGCTGTGCTTCGTGGAGGTCAAGACCCGCTCCCCACGGGCCATCGCGCCGCCGAGGGAGGCGGTCACCGCCGCCAAGCAGCGGCGGCTCCGGGACGCGGCGTCCTGGTACCTGGCCCAGACGGGGTGGGACGGGCTCTGCCGGTTCGACGTGGCGGAGGTCTATCCCGCCGGGGCGGAGGGCCGGAGGCAGATCAAGTATATCACTGGCGCGTTCTGAGGAAGGCGCGCTTTCGGAGGAAAAAACACATGGAATATTTGAGCACGAGAGATAAGGCCCTGCGCAGGAGCGCCGCCCAGGCCATCACCATGGGACTCAGCCGGGACGGGGGGCTGTTTACGCCCGTGTCCTTCCCCAGCCTCAGCGCCCTGGAGGTGGAGACCCTGTGCGGGATGCCCTACCGGAAGCGGGCGGCCTACGTGATGGGCAAGTTCCTGGAGGAGTTCCGGCCCGAGGAGCTGAATCTGTTCGCCAAGAACGCCTACGGCCCGGACCGGTTCGACCACCCGGACGTGGCGCCCCTGCACAAGATGGACAAGCGGACCTGGTGCCTGGAGCTGTGGCACGGGCCCACCAGCGCCTTCAAGGACATGGCCCTGCAGATGCTCCCCCAGCTCCTGTCCGCCAGCCTGCGGCTGACGGGGGAGAAGAAGACGGCCTGCATCCTGGCGGCCACCTCCGGGGACACCGGCAAGGCGGCCATGGAGGGCTTCGCGGACGTGGACCAGACCAAGATATTGGTGTTCTATCCGGAGAACGGGGTCAGCGAGATACAGAAGCTGCAGATGGTCACCCAGGAGGGGGCCAACGTGGGCGTGTGCGCCGTGAAGGGCAACTTTGACGACGCCCAGAGCGGGGTGAAGAGCATCTTCTCCGACGAGGAGCTGCGGGAGCGGCTGGAGGAGCGGGGGTACTTCCTTTCCTCGGCCAACTCCATCAACTGGGGGCGCATCCTGCCCCAGGTAGTGTATTATATTTCGGCCTACTGCGACCTGCTCAACGCCAAGGAGATCAAGCTGGGCGAGCCGGTGAATTTCTGCGTACCCACGGGGAATTTCGGGAACATCCTGGCGTGCTACTACGCCAAGCGGATGGGCCTGCCGGTGGGAAAGCTGATCTGCGCCTCCAACCGCAACGACGTGCTGACGGACTTCATCCGCACGGGGGTCTACGACCGCAACCGGGCGTTCCACACCACCATGTCGCCGTCCATGGACATCCTGATCTCCAGCAATCTGGAGCGGCTGCTGTTCGACCTCAGCGGCGGGAACGACGAGCTGGTCCGGGAGTACATGGGCCGGCTGGCGGAGACCGGGCGGTATGAGATCACCCCCGGCATGAAGAAGCGGCTCCAGGAGGTCTTCTACGGCGGCTTCTGCGGCGAGGAGGAGACCAAGTCCACCATCGAGATGCTCTATCAGTACGGGTATCTGATCGACACCCATACCGCCGTGGCGGCCAAGGTGCTCACGGATTACCGCCACGAGACGGGGGACAAGACCCCGGCCGTCTTTGTTTCCACGGCCAGCCCGTATAAGTTTGGGGACAGCGTGCTGGGGGCTATCGGCGAGACCCCGGCGGAGGACAGCCTGGAGCGGATCGCCCAGATGGAGCGGGTCACCGGGGTCGGGGCTCCCGCCCGGCTGGCGGGGCTCAAGGGGAAGGATATCCGTTTCCATGATGTGACAGAGAAGGAGCTCATGGAGGAGAAGGTACTGGAGTTTCTGCGGTAGGTTCTTGCCGCCCCTGCGGGGCGGCGGGGAGCTGTTTCTGCTCGATAGCCCGGGGCTTTCCCAGCCCCGGACCCTGGGGTCACTTTTGCCGCGCGGCAAAAGTAACCAAAAACGCGCTCAAGGGGTAGGGGACTCCCCCTTGAGAATCCCGCTCCTCACCTGATTAGTTTGCGCCCGAGGCATGGTTTGGTCTGGTCTAAACCTTACTGCCGTCCGCTTCGGTCATCCCTGCGTCTCTTTTAACGTGGTCGATGATGGCCCCTACCTTTTGCGGCGTGCGGCTCTCGTTGAAAGGCGATGCGCTGGCGGTTTTTTTACCGTGAATTGGGGGTCAGGCGGTATGGCGGCGGAGGAGCGAGGCGCTTTGGTCGAAGGCCGCCAGAAACATGGCGTACAGTTCCTCCATTTCTGCTTTGCCGTTGTATTCCCAAAATTCTTCAAACAACTCCTTCTGCTCCTCTGTCAGCTGTTCCTCCAGCTTGGACCGGGCGGAATCCCGGCGGACGCTGTACGCGGTACGTTTGGTTTGCAGACAGTACGTCTCATGCGTGTAGTCGATGATGTAATCAAATAAAGTTTGCATTAAGTCCGGCATTGTGGTATCCTCCTTTATAGCCTCTGTTTAGATTATAGTCACAAATCAGACTTTTGTCAAGAGGGTTTTTATGATACGATACAAAATAAAAGTATTGGATGCGTTGAAAGATGCAGGGTATAACACATACCGGCTGCAAAAAGACAAGCTGCTTGCGGGAGGTACTGTCCAGAAGCTCCGCAGCGGAGATACCAGCCTGACGGTCGAGAATTTGAATACCATCTGTGAGTTGATGCGGTGCCAACCCGGTGACATACTGGAGTGGGTGCCGGATGAGGAGGAAGACCCTCAATAAGCACCCCTGCGCCAGACCCTCGTGCCGAGTGCCGCGAGGCAACCAGCAGTATCAATAGAGCTGTGCGCAGGAGTAAGCACCGGCATCGGCCCACGGCACGGACGATAGACCGGAAATCTGAAGGTCGTAGCGAAAATAAACACCCCCGTAATATAGGGAGTCCAGAACCATATGGTTCTGGCCCGCTTTTGCCTACTTTTCGCGGGTGCGAAAAGTAGGCGCAGGGTCCGGGGCCGCGGAGGCCCCGGGCTATCGAATAGAAACGGCTCAAAAGCGGCCCGAAGGGCCGCAGAGAAGAAAAAAGGAATCGACTATGTCCCTCTATGCCATCGGCGACCTCCACCTCTCATTAAAAGCGAATAAACCGATGGACGTCTTCGGCCCCGGCTGGGCGGACCACGTCCGCCGCCTGGAGGAGGGCTTCTCCCCCCTGGGGGAGGACGACGTGACGGTCCTTTGCGGGGACACCTCCTGGGGCATCGACTTCGAGGAGAGCCTGGAAGATTTTAAGTTTATCGACCGGCTTCCGGGACGGAAGCTGATCATCAAGGGAAACCACGACTACTGGTGGAACACCGCCGCGAAAATGAAACGCTTCTTCGCGGAGAACGAGATCGCCACCATCGACATCCTGCACAACAACTGCTTCTTCTACGGGGACTACGCCCTCTGCGGCACACGGGGCTGGTTCTACGAGGAGGAGCAGTCCGGCCACAACGAGAAGGTCCTCAACCGGGAAGTGGGACGCCTGGAAGCCTCCCTGAAGGCGGCGGAGGGACGCCCCATCCTGGCCTTCCTCCACTACCCGCCCCTCTACACCGGCTACCGGTGCCTCGAGATCATCAAAAAGCTGGAGGAGTACCGGGTGGAGCGGTGTTTTTACGGCCACCTTCACGGCCCTTCCCACAAGCGGGCCATCGAAGGGACGGTGGGCGGCGTGGCCTACAGCCTGGTGGCGGCGGATCGCTTGGGCTTTGTTCCGAAAAAAATCTTGGATAAATGAAAAAAACACTGGAAATCTTCAACTTGTTGTGATACAATACACAGTTGGCTGACTGTATACCCTATTATACGGCCACAGTAAACGGAGGAAATATAAAATGAGTGTGAAAAGCTGTGAAAAATTGGAAAAGAGCATGGTCGCTCTCACCGTGGAGGTAAGCGCCGAGGAGTTCGAGGCTGCCGTTGAGAAGGCCTACAGAAAGCAGCGCGGGAGCATCCGGGTGCCCGGCTTCCGTCCCGGCAAGGCCCCTCGCAAGATAATCGAGAATATGTACGGCTCCGGCGTCTTCTACGAGGAGGCCGTCAACGAGGCCCTGCCCGATGCGTATTCCAGCGCCGTCAAGGAGCAGGAGCTGGAGGTGGTGGGCTACCCCGAGGTGGAGCTGCTGAGCGTGGGCAAGGAGGGCTTCTCCTTCAAGGCCACCGTGGCCGTGTACCCCGAGGTCACCCTGGGCCAGTACAAGGGCGTCGAGGCCCCCAAGGCCGAGGTCTCCGTCACCGATGAGGACGTGGAGGGCCGGGTCAAGGAGATGGCCGACCGCAACAGCCGCATGGTGTCCGTGGAGGACCGGGCCGTCGCCAAGGGCGACGTGGCCAACATCGACTTCGAGGGCTTCCTGGACGGCGTGCCCTTCGACGGCGGCAAGGGCGACAGCTTCGACCTGGAGATCGGCTCCGGCCAGTTCGTTCCCGGCTTTGAGGATCAGGTCGCCGGCATGAGCATCAGCGAGGAGAAGGATATCGACATCACCTTCCCCGAGGACTATCACGCTGACCTGGCCGGCAAGACCGTGGTGTTCCACGTGAAGGTCAACGCCATCAAGGTCAAGGAGCTCCCCGCCCTGGACGACGAGTTCGCCAAGGACGTCAGCGAGTTCGACACCCTGGACGAGCTGAAGAAGGACGTGCGGGAGAAGATGCTGGCCGAGCGCGAGGAGGCCGCCAAGCGCGCCTTCGAGGACGCCGCCATGAGCAAGGTGGCCGCCGGCATCCAGGCCGACATCCCTGACGCCATGATCGAGGAGCAGGCCAAGCGGTTTGTGGACAACTTCCGGATGCAGCTCCAGTCCCAGGGCGTGCCCTACGAGGAGTACATGAAGATGACCGGCATGGAGGAGGAGAAGCTCCTGGCGGACGCCAGGGTCCCCGCCGAGGGTCAGGTGCGCATGGACCTGGCCATCGCCGCCATCGTCAAGGCCGAGAGCCTGGAGGCCTCCGATGAGGACGTGGAGGCCGAGTACAATAAGATGGCCGCCCAGTACGGCATGGACGTGGAGAACGTGAAGAAGTACCTGGACGACGCCGTCATCAAGGAGCAGATCGTCCGTGCCAAGGCCGTGGAGCTGGTCGCCGCCGCCGCCGTGCCCGTGAAGCCCGAGGAGGTCAAGGCCGAGGAGCCCAAGGCGGAAGAACCCGCCGAAGAGCCCAAGCCTGAGAAGCCCAAGCGCACCCGGAAGAAGAAGGCCGAGTCCAAAGAGGCTCCCGCCGAGACGCCCGCCGAGTAAGGGGCGCTGTACTAAATTTTTCCCGTTTTGGGTATGATAGTGTGGGTCCGGGAGGGCGAAGCATCTTTCAGGAGGTAAATCAACATGAGTTTAGTCCCATATGTAGTGGAGCAGACCAACCGGGGGGAGCGGTCCTACGACATCTTTTCCCGCCTGCTCAACGACCGCATCGTTTTCCTGGGGGAAGAGGTGAACGCGACCACCGCCAGCCTGGTGGTGGCCCAGCTGCTGTACCTGGAGGCCCAGGACCCCGATAAGGAGATCCAGCTGTATATCAACAGCCCCGGTGGCTCCGTTACCGACGGCATGGCCATCTACGACACCATGCAGTATATCAAGTGCGACGTGTCCACCATC
>OFFX01000914.1_pt1 | contig 22807 bp, 27 predicted proteins | sample 1521511 | NCBI WGS metagenome assembly OFFX01 (sample SAMEA3504125, study PRJEB24116) | mouse gut metagenome | biome: mouse gut; feature: mouse-associated habitat; material: faeces | place: Denmark | collected 2011
GGGCGTGCCCGCCAACAAGGCGGAGGCCGCCGCCTGGTACCGCAAGGCCGCTGAGGAGGGGGACGAGGACGGTGCCTGCTGCCTGGGTTATCTCTATGAGACCGGCGAGGGCGTGGAGCAGAGCTGGACTGAGGCGGTGAGCTGGTACCGCAAGGCGGCGGACCTGGGTCTGCCCCGTGGCCAGTGCAATCTGGCCTGGTGCCATGAGCACGGGAAAGGCGTGGAGAAGTCCCAGGCGGAGGCCTTCCGCTGGTATATGGCCGCCGCAAAGCAGGGCTATCCCCGGGGGCTTTTCAACGTGGCCCGGGACTATGATTACGGCCTGAGCCAGCCCCAGGACCAGGCGGAGGCCTGCCGCTGGTATCAGAGGGCCGCCGATGCCGGCTACGCCCCCGCCATGTGCGATCTGGGCGTGTGCTACGAACGGGGCGAGGGCGTGGAACAGAGCTGGGAGAAGGCGGTGGAGCTGTACCGCAAAGCCGCCGATCTCGGCAACGCCCCGGGCCAGTGCAACCTGGGCTATCTCTACGAGGTGGGCCGGGGCGTGGAGCAGAGCTGGACCGAGGCCGTCCGCTGGTACAAGGCCGCCGTGGAGAGGCAGAGCCCCCGGGCTCAGCACAACCTGGCCTGGTGCTATGAAAACGGCAAGGGTGTGGAACGGAATCTGGCAAGGGCTCTGGAGCTGTACCGGGCAGCCGCGGACCAGGGATTCCAGGAGGCGCAGGAAGCCCTGGAGCGCCTCAAGGACGCCAAGCCTGAGAAGCGGGAAAAGGGCGGCTTTTTCAAGGGATTTTTCGGCGGCGGCAGGGGCAAATAGAGCTCTCAAAAATTTGTCCCGGAAAGTTGAAAAAAAGCCTTGACAAAATGTCACTTTTCTGTATAATAATATCTGTTCGTTGATGAAGTCACTTTGAGACGAACAGATACAGCGGGTTTGTGTAAAGGTAGCACAGCAGACTCTGACTCTGTATGTGAGGGTTCGAATCCTTCACCCGCTGCCATTCCCAAGGAGGGAGACGGATGTTCTCCCTCCTCGGGAACAAATTTTTTGTAGTGCTATGCGCGAGTGGTGGAATTGGCAGACTCGCTAGATTCAGGTTCTAGTGTGCAATACGCACGTGCGGGTTCAAGTCCCGCCTCGCGCACCACGTCGGAGCGAAATCCGCTCCACTCCGTTTCAAGGCGGTCCCTTTTGGGGCCGCCTTAAAACTGCGTTCCGCTCCTTTGCTCCTCCTTTCCAACTCGAACCCGCTGCGCTGGGCTTCGAGTTGGCTTTTGGTGCATGATGATTGTCTGCATCTTTTTTATCAACACATGACAAATCCATGTAATCCGAACCTTTCCTGATAGGGGATGGTTCGGATTATTCGTTTTACGTCTGATGGAGGGCGGGAGAGATAACCGCCGCCACAGCCATGCAGGGGGTAGGGTTAAAGCCCAATACATTCTATCGGCGGGTAAAAGAAATGGGCCTTTAGAGGCCCATAAACAACACAGGAGCAACGCGGGAAACCGCCGCTCATATGTTCCGCTTTTCCAAAATCCACTTTGTTATGATTGATTGAGAAGTCAGCGGGGGAGGTTCCACCTTTTTTCCACCAAAAAAGAGGGCGGGCAGTGAAGCCCACCCTCAAAGGTGCGAATATCTTACTTGAAGTACCGCTCCAGCAGGCCCTTGAACGCCTTGCCGTGGCGGGCCTCGTCCCGGGCCATCTTATACTACGGGCCGCTGCGCGTCCCTCCGTGGGGGGTACTATTTTCAAGGGGTTAAGGGCATTATTGAGGGACACACTGTGTCCCAAAGCAGAGAAGTGTTACCATGCAATCAAGTGTCCTAAATATAAATTTAGGAGGATTTGAACATGGCACAGCACAACAACATGGGGGTTTACCAGCTACCTAACGGGAATTGGGCCTACCGCTTCACGCAGACAGTAAACGGCAAGCGGCACAATCACAAAAGCGTCAAGGATGAAAACGGGGAGCCGATGAAAAGCCAAAAGGCGGCAATCAGAGCGCGGCAGTTGGCAATTATGGCGGCAGAGGCAAAAAAGAATCAAAAGCCGCAAAGACGGGTCACATTTGCGGAGGTCTATCAAGAGTATTGCGAAAAGGGCAGGAACGGGAAAGCCTACACCACGATACGCAAGCAGGACAGTTTGTGGAACAACCATCTTGCCGCACAGTTTGGAGAGCGGTTCATTGATGAAATCAGCGCGGCGGAGGTCAATGATTATCTATCCATGCTCTACCATACAGAGGGCCGCGCTTATCGGTATGTAGAGGGCTTTCTGAAAATGTTCTACCTGATTTTCGGGCAAGCCTACTCCCGCAATTATTTAGACGTAGATACCTACAATAAGCTATGCGTCAACAAAGATGTTAGAATCTGTATGCCAAAGATGAAAATTGACGAAGATACCGACATTGTAGCTTTTGATTGTGAACAGGTAGAATTGCTGGACAACTACTTTCACGGCACAAATGCGGAAACTGCCTATTTATTAGGCCGCTACTGCGGTTTACGGATAAACGAATGTTACGGGTTGAAATGGGAGAACGTGGACGCAGAGCGCGGCACGATAACCATAGACAGGCAGATGCAGTATCAGGAGGGTTTGATAAAGTTAGTCCCTCTGAAAACCCGAAACGCCCGCAGGACAGTTTACATGAGTGACAAGCTGAAAGTGTATCTTCAAGAATTGGAACGGAACAATAGGAAGTTGACTGCGGCGCAGACTGCACAGCGGACGCAGAACCAAACGTTCATTATTGATATTGACGGGCAGACCATTTCTTCCCTTGAATTAGTGAACAGCCTGCCGAACGGAAAAATTCAGACAGTAAACTCCATGAAATATCATTCCAAGACCATCAAGCAGAAATTGGGCATTGATTTCAAATATCACCACTTGCGGCACACCTACGGAACAAGGCTTGCGGAAATGAATACGCCCACGCATATTCTCTGTAATCAGATGGGCCATGCCAGCGGGAAAGTGACAGAGCGGTATTATCTGGCAGTATCGAAACCGGGAATTGATGTGCTTACAAGGCATCTTAACGCCATGTAATTGGCGTGTAGCAAGAGGACAGAGGACTAACCTCCCTGCCCTCTTTACTCTTGTTTCAGCGGGAATCGAATTTGTTTGAAAATGCACTTTCAATAACTCACAGCATCTTTTCACATCTTTGTTGCAACTCACAACAACTATAGTCAAGAGTGGATATCTTTGAACATCTGAACGCATTTGTTGGCACATGAATTATCGTATATTATCATAAGGGAAGGATGATTTTATGGCCCCATAAAAATCACCGTCCGGGGCCTCGCCTTTCGCAAGGCTCAAAAAGTATGCCCTCAAATCAGCTTCCGCGTTTTCGGGATAGATAATTTCAATAGGCGGGTCAAACCGTTGTGTCCACATATATAATTCCGGGGTGAGTTCTTCATGAATGGTCGCAACAAATGATTCATCCCCATCGGGCGAAATAGGAATATCGCGTCCGAATTTATCTATCACCTCGGAAACAAACCAATTATCTGCCTTTAGTTTGACTATTTTAGAAGGGGTATCTGTATTGAGGTAATCTATCCAGCCTTGAGCGATGGAAATTCCCTCCCTCTTTTCTGGAAGAACCTTTATTTGCTCGATAAGCGCCAAGTCTAATCGTTCAAATTCATATACAAATGAACCCGTATCGTCCATATTCTCGCATTGAAAATCTATGCTGTCTCCATCCTCTAAAAATTCCCCGTTAGTATCTATGTATTTCCCGTACTCACTATCATATTCTAAACCCGCTTTATACCATATGTTCTTGGGGATTTTCAGAACAGCGTAAAGCCAAAACCTATCGCTTGCCCAAACAACAGCACAGGGATTAGCTGTTATAATTTTACTGCTGTCAAGATTATGATATCTTTTAGTCAATTTATGGTCAGTTAAGGCATATTCAAAATACTTGAAGCTGATTTTCCTGTTTTGCGCAATCGCCTCATAGATAGTATCCAAGTCTTTCATCAATCTATCATTCATTGTGCGGGCACGATTAGCAACAAACGTCCGGCGGTCTAACAGCTTTTTTGTATATTCATCAGCAAGCCCTATCAATTTATCTGTCAGTTTATTGGCTTCCTCCTGCGTGATAAATTGCGCCGCTTGGACACTGTTGGCAATTAACCGCAAATCATGGGATGATAGCGGCGGTTCATCAAGCACATATCCCTTTTGCCGCCCATCGTAGCGAATTTTAACGTCCCGAAAACAAGCACCCAGCATATTCAAGTCTGCATAAAGCGTTTTAATTTCTATGCCACGGTCTTTACTGCCACAGCCTTTGCTTTTTAAGTATTCCTGCATATCTTTCGCTTTTACGGCATGGGTAGGGCTTGCGTTGGTATGTATGTAATCACGTAGCAGGATAAGACGTTCAACAATATCACGCGCCCTGTTGCGGTATACCGCCATTGTTCCATCCTCCCCGTTGAAATCTGCACTTCAATATTATCACAGCATCAATAGCAAAGCAAGATAGAGGGCGGGGTTTGCGGCCCCGCCCCTTCTATTACCCTGCAACTACCATCTGAGCATCACAGTCCATACAAGCAATATTTACAACCTTTGTAGCGCGGACGGAATTTCCGCAACAGGGACAGATATATTTCCTTGTGCTGGATGTGCGAACCGGAGTATCTACGCCGCTTCCATCATGCGTACCCGTGCCAGTAACACGCAATCCCGCAAACTCATTCCTATTGATTAGAATATCCGTCAGGCCGTTTTCAAGGATGAAATCTAACAAGGCTTCGCCGGGGGCTGTATGTGACCAGCCGTATTTGTCGCTGTGGGTAACAATCAGGCCGTGAGCCTCTGCCGCCGCTTTGAATTTCCTATTGTGGTATGTATTCCCCCTGCTACAATCCTGGATACCGTTCTCATAGTTGAAATAGTGTACCATCTCATGCAGCAGCGTGGCGGCAACCTCTTCAATAGGCCGGGCCAGCGTCCCCGCGCCAATGTTGATCTCATGCGTCCCGCCCAGCTTGGAAACCCAGGTATCTTCCCGCAAGGAAAAGTGCCCGTATGCGCGGGGTGTGGACTGGATGGTGATGGTGGGACTTGAAAGTGTATTTTCAAAATATTCAGCATTCAGCATATCAAACATTTTGTTGAGATACCCGGCTACTCGGTTATAGCTTGTCAATTCTTTCATTTTTCTTGTGCTCCTTTATCTTGATTTCTTGGAGCGGGCAAGCTATAATATCTCTTGCCCGCTCCTTTGGTGGTACGGGTGGGGCCTCTTGCGTGTCTACTTTGGTCGGTGTTCACGCAAGGGCCTTTTCTCATGCGCTGATGGAGAAGCGGCGGCTGGAAACGGCTTTGGTATAAGCCTTGTACACGTCCGGCATGACCTTCTTAAAGGCCGTGGTATCAAACCTGTTGGAGATAACATAGGTCCAGCGGACGATATACTGTCCAGCGGTCAGTTCTTCCGTGTCGCGTTCCAGCATTTCAGCTTTGATGCTGTCCCGGAGGGCTTCGGCCTCTGCCTTGGCTTCTTCAATCACGGCCTCCCATTCGTTGAGGGCTTCGATTTTGGCTACTAATTCGTTTCTGCTCATGTTCAAATCTCCTTTTGATTTATTAGGGGCTGTCCCCTTGACTGATTGTATTGTACCTAAAAAGGTACGTGCTGTCTATTGATGAAAGTACCAAAATTGGTACGGATTATTTGTATACTTTTTGGTACGGTTCGGATTGACAAAACTGTTGAAATAATGTATACTTATTGGTACAAAGGGGGGGTGTATCATGCCTGTTTCATACCAGAAACTCTTTTCGCAAATGCAAGAAAAAGGAATTAAAAAAATTGACCTCCGCACAAAGTATAAGATAAATCCCAAAACGGTTGACAGTCTTGTAAACAATAGAAGTGTAACTGTTGATACAATTATTCAACTGTGCGAAATACTTGATTGCCAGCCGGGAGATTTAATGGAATACATCAAGGAATAGAACAAGAGGACGGAGCGGTTAAGCCCTGTCCTCTTTTCGTTTGTTCGGCGGGACACCCCCGGTATATTTCGGGAAAAAGAAAAATCAAGAGCTACAAAGGGCATGGGCCTGGTCAAAAAACTTTTGAAATGCACTTTTCATTTCTTCGTTTCCGTTCCAGTGTAGCAAGAGTAGAATGATCGCGGCAGTTCAAGAGGCGAACAGCGTAAATCTACTTCTTCTGATTCGTTTGCTGGACAAATATGCCTTTTTGATTTTCTTATATAAATTTGCTATAATTATTACAGAAATCAGGAAAAAACATGATTTTAAATAAAAATAAGGAGAGATTATGACAATGACCACTGTTCCCAATTAGAATATAGTTATTATTCATAGTGATAAGCCGGAAAAGAATTTTTTGCAGATAAAAAATGAGAATTGGATGGAATTTAACAGGAAACATGGCCCGTTTGCTTTACAACTCTACCTTTACTTTGCAAAGAATAAAGACGGGTACGAGTTTGCACTATCACAAAAAGCCGCAGAAGAAGCCGGGATTAAAAAAACTTCATACCATAAATATCTAAATTATTTAATTGATGAAGGATATTTAGTATGGCGTAGAGGGAATACTTATGACTTCTATGAAACGCCGCACAAACCGAAAAAGAAACCTGTGCAGAGTTCGCCTTCTGGCGAATTGGACAGTTTGCAAGACGAACAAGAAAGTCCGCCAAACGATTTCCGCAGTTCTCCCAACGGCCAAAATTTTCCGCAACTCAATAGAGAAATAGATAATATAGATATAACAGATATTATAAATATAGGGGAACACACACAACAAAAGGTGCAGACAGGGGAGAAAACAGGGTGGGTAATAAATGATTTTAAATTCTAAAAACAATCCTCCCCTGTCAGCACCGAGATAAAAAGTTAAGCTGCCTCTTTATACCCTTGACATTCCTCTGCTGTTGCTTTGATAATCGGCTCAATGTCTTTAATAACCTCAAAATCCCGATTGAAATAATATAGCGGGTTCTTGCGGATATTAGGGAATTGCGCTTCAAACCACCGCCGTACCGCCGCATAGCGGCTTGTCTGCACCAGTCCCGCACCATTGCGGATATAGTTATAGACTTCCATCAATTCATCACGCTTGGGCAGGAGATTGATAAACCGCTCCATATTCTCATAGGTCAGTTGCTTGTATTGGTTGCAACGGAATACTTCTCCGCTCTTGGTACGATATTTGATAGGGGATTTGTGAGTGCGGCGGGACACCTTTAAGCCTGGAATATCATGCTGTAATTGGATATAAAGAGAGTATTCGGGACTGGCGGGGTCGTTCATAGCTTTTTCAAAGGCCGCAGTTACAATCAAAGTCTTGGTTACAGGATTGATTTTATAATTGCCCTTGTAACTGATTTCCGTTTTCATTTTCTATGTACCTCCTTACGCCGCCGCGCCAGCCTGGGCCGCCGCATTCTCAATCGCTCTTGTTGCTTTGTCCATGTCAAAAGGTTCGTCCGTACTACTAAACCGCTCGATGAACCAGCGTTTGACACGGGGGTAAATGCTTCGATTCATACTTTCGGCGGCGGATTTGACTGCCGTATACTCTATCATAATTTTTTCTGCATCAGTCTGAATTGAAATGTACTTTTCAATAAATGTGAAGTCAAGCTTCTTGTAGGTCTGTTTGCTCTTGTTCTGTTTAACTTTCTTTTCGACAACCTTAAAACGGGGATGAGCCTCCACCAGTTCGCACAGTTCCTTGTACTCGTCGCTGTCGCAATACTTTGCTTTGTTGAGGCTGGCTTTTGTGCCGATGATCTGCTTGTTGATAAAATCAACAGTGAAACGGTTATACATAGTGTGTCCTTTCTGCGCTCTGGGCGCGGGGCGGTAGGTCGCCACCCTATTTGTTTTTGGAGGGCCGTCCCTCATGTTCTGAACGCAGTATAACAAAAGTCCTCTCCATATATAGCGGAGAGGACTTTTGCCTTTTTCATTTATTTTCCGATTTCTTTTTGCTCTTGATTTGTTCAGAGATGTGGGAAAGATGTGCAAAGATGTTTGAAGCGAAAAGAAAGATGGGTAAACAGGTTCATACATTTTTGAAAATGTATTTCAACGCATTCATTGACGCACAAGTATGAAAGACTGTCTCGCTTTTGTTCGGCATACGACAAAGGAACTTGTTAGGAAAGTATAAGAGAAAGGCACTGGGAATTTAGGTTTCCGGTGCCTTTCTATTTTTTAGATAATTTTTTAGCACCAACTGTATACTTTCTTTCTCGTCTTTCGATAAATGGCGGTAATTGCGGATAAGTGCTGTTTCCTCTTTTGTTGGCTCGACTTCTTCAACAATAGTTCGCTCCAATGGGGGAGTATGTCCAACTAAATAATCAATAGAAGTTTCAAAATAATCTGCCAGCTTTATGAGTGCGGATATATCCGGCTCTACATTGTGATTTTCATATTTGTTCACTGATTGCTGACTTGTACCCATAACATCCGCAAGTTGTTGTTGGCTTATCCCCCTATTTATTCGCAATTTCCGCAAGTTTTTCACCATACAATCACCTCACACTCATAGTAACAACCTGCGCGTGTGATGTATAAGTCTTTTTGGTTGTTAAATGCTATTTACAACACCTTTTAGTTGTGATATACTGCATACAGCATCCAAAAATATAGAAAGGAGAAATTAGCATGGGCAACTATATGGGGACAAGTGAAACGGCTGAGAAATTGGGACGTTCGCAAGCTACAATTTCAAAGGCGTGCCGGGAGGGGAAAGTCATAGGGGCAGAACAGGACGGGACGGGAAAGCCATGGAGGATTCTCGCAGATACGCCAAATCGGTTTATCAAGGATAATTGTAGGGGGTAGATTATGAACAAATCAGCTACAAAAAAGGTGTTTCTTGTTATAGCCATAGTATTCTACATTGTTTCAGGGGTCATGCTCTATAAAGGGTATGACAAAATGACCAATTACTACAATTCAGAATATTCCACTTCACGCAACGTAAACGCTTATGTAGGGGGAGATGCCTATAACTACATCATTAACGGGAATTATGCTACAGGTTTCTTTGTTCTTGCAACAGGATTTATAATTGCAGGTACGATTTGCCTGTGTAGTGGAATAATTGTCGGGCTTTCAAATGGAGCTGACATACGAGCCCAAATTGCTGACTCACAAAGCGACCAATGATAAAGGAGGTACACCAACCATGGGAATGCAACCGAAAAAAGCTGTTAAAGAGGAAGCAACTGCAAAGAAAAAGGCAATTTCATCTAAAATGATTGTTATTGTCGCGTTCCTTTTAATTGTTACTAGTATTGTTGGATTTATCGTATATCAGCATTATCAGACCGCAAAAATGGAAGCGGCAAGATTAGAAGATGCATACCAGAAAGCCATCAATATCAAGGAATCTGGTGATTATGTAACCGCAGTGGACCTTTTTGTGGAATTGGGGGACTATAAAGACAGCGTAAGCATGATTCAAGAATGTTATGATGCGCAAAGTTTAGAAAATCTCCAAGTATTGTATCAAGCTATTGATACAATATATCAATTAGATAATAAACTGGTGAATATGGTTTCCACTGTTATTAGCAATGTGGACAAAATAAATAGTGCCGGTACAAAGTTGCAAACTAGAACCAACTGGGCAATATCTTCCCTTTATAGTGGTGGTTCTCATCGCGCTTACGCTAAGTGCTCTGCCTATGATTTAGCCAGCATAACAGCTTACTTTCCATCGGTACAGGTAAGCAAGGGAACCGTATATTACGAAGCCTATATTCCCTTATTCGGACAAGAAGAATCCCAAGAATTTACTGATAGCATACAATCAGCTACTTCTTTATTAGAAGAAATTGAGAATACAATTACTGACACCGAAAATTTGTCCGATATGTATCAGGAAGTCCAACAGCAACTGTTGTTAGCTTATGAAGCGTTGAAAGACTATCATTCTTTTGTTGCGAGTGAACCTACTGACTACGAAAACTACGATACAACAGCAACTCAAAAGAAAGCGGCTGTAGACGATTTTCTAAAAAATCTACCATCTACAGTAAAAACAAATAAATAAGAGTGCAATTAAGGGGATGCGACAGGACGAGGCAGTCCCGGTCTGCTCTCCCATTTTCAAAGCGCACAGGCCTAAAAAACCTGTGCGCTTTTCTCTTAACCATATTCGCTAAGTATTCGCAAGAGTATACCTTTACGAACACTCAAAAACTGCGGTTTTCAACCGTTCGCAAAATATGAGAATTATTTTACAAATATATTCGCAAATATATTGATATTTACGAACAGATGTGATACAATGCGGACAGATGAATGAAAGGGGGTGCAAACATGGACAGCCGCACATACTACTATGCCAGAGTGTCAAGCAAGGAGCAGAACCTTGACCGCCAGCTTGCCGCTTTTGTTACCCTTGGCGCGCAGGAGCGGGAGATAATCACTGACAAGGAAAGCGGCAAGGACTTAGACCGGTCCGGGTATCAAGCCCTTAAAAACGCGATGCTACGCCGTGGGGATACGCTTGTTATCAAATCCCTTGACCGTTTGAGCCGCAATAAATGTGACATTAAGAACGAACTGCAATTCTTTAAGGATAACGGAATCCGGCTAAAGGTGATTGACCTACCCACGACCATGATAGACTTACCAGACGGGCAAGAATGGGTTTTCGAGATGGTGAATAACATCTTGATTGAGGTATTAGGCACAATAGCAGAGCAAGAGCGGGCGAACATCAGATATCGGCAAGCGGAAGGGATAGAAGCGGCAAAGCAGAGCGGCAAAAAATTAGGCCGTCCCGCACTTACTTTTCCTGCAAACTGGCAAGAGGTCTATTCCTCTTGGAAATCAGGGGAGATAACTGCAAAGACGGCGATGAAGCAGACCGGAACAAAAAGAACCAGTTTTTACAAATTGGTCAACATGACGGAAAAACAGTAAAATAGGACACAGTTTGCGCGGGACACATTTCTTTGCTTTTGATTGCCGCACAGCGGCGGCGGGACACAGGAGGGACACCCACACATCAAAAAATAGGGGAACGAGTTTCCCCGTTCCCCTCAAAACGTGTTGAACTTGTGGTAAATCGCAGTGCTTGGCTTACTTGAAATACCGCTCCAGTAGGCCCTTGAAGGCCTTGCCGTGGCGGGCCTCGTCCCGGGCCATCTCGTGGACGGTGTCGTGGATGGCGTCCAGGCCGTTCTTCTTGGCGCAGGCGGCCAGGTCGAACTTGCCCTGGGTGGCGCCGAACTCGCAGTCCACCCGCCAGGCCAGGTTCTTGGCGGTATTCGCCTTCATATTGGGCTCCAGCTCCTCGCCCAGCAGCTCCGCGAACTTGGCGGCGTGCTCGGCCTCCTCATAGGCGGCCTTCTCCCAGTACAGGGCCACCTCGGGGTAACCCTCCCGGGCGGCGATGCGGGCCATGCACAGGTACATGCCCACCTCGGAGCACTCGCCGTTGAAGTTGGCCATGAGCTGCTCCAGGATGTACTTCTTGTCCTCGTCGCTGATGTCGGGGTTGTTCTTCACAGTCTTGGCGAAGATGCCGTACTCGTGCTCGGCGGCCAGCTTCATCTCACCCTCCTGAAGGGTGAACTTGGAGCCGGAGACGTGGCAGACGGGGCACTCGGCGGGGGGATTCTCGCCTTCGTAGACGTAACCGCAGACAGGGCAGATCCATTTTTTCATGATAGTTTTCCTCCAATGTTTAATTTTGGCCGTCAGGCTGCGTGGACGCGCACCCGCGGCACAGGCCGCGGACAATGAACTCGCAGCTTTCCACCTGAAAGCCATATTGCACGCCGACGGAATCCAGCCAGCCCTGCCCGGGAGAACGTTGGGGCAGGTCCAGAATGGCGCCGCAGCGGTTGCAAATGAAGTGGGAATGGGGGGAGAGGGTCCCGTCGTAACGCTCCTGCCCGTTTACCGGGCCCACCCGCCGGATCAGCCCGTGGCCGCACAGGTGGTTGAGATTGCGGTAGACGGTGCCCAGGCTCAGGTCGGGATATTCCGCCTTGAGCTGCTGGTGCACCCAGTCCGCCGGGGGGTGACAGGTGGTTTGCCGCAGCAGGGCCAGCATAGCGTCCCTTTTTTTACTTTGACGGACGTTGTTCATGGCCGCTCCTCTCCTGCTGTAAGCACTAATAGGAATCATTACTGTTAGTACGGTAACATAGTTTGCGCCGTTTGTAAAGGGTTTTTTTCAAAAAATCAAGAAAATTTTTCCGCCGGCGGGTTTGGCGGGGATATATCGGGAGAGTTGGAATTGATTTGCGGAAGGCGGGATGGTATACTGGGTATCATTACGAAGTAAAAACCTGCATTCACAACCTCTAAACGCCGTCCGAGCGGGTCTGTCCCCGCCATACTGCGTTGAATTTTCTTGAAATACACCAAGTATTCCAGCGGAAATTCGCCTTGTCTGGCGGGAAAAGCTCTCGCCCACCCGGCATTTTCGGCTGTGAATACAGGTTTTAAGGGTGGGGGAGCGGTGGCGAAGGTAAAGACGGTCATAACGGATCTGGACAAAACCTTACTGCGGACGGATGAAACGGTGTCGGAATACACCCGGGCCGTGCTGGACGCGTGCCGGGGGCGGAGGGCGCCCTCACAGAAGATGCCTATCTGACCGTGGCCAACGGGGAGCTGCTCCAGATCATGGACCGCGGGGCGGCCAAATGGAACGGCGTGGCCCGGTGGATTGAGGAAAACCTGCTTTAGGCGGAATGCAGAGGGAGCGCCATGCTGAAAAAACTGCGCTGGAAGTTTATCCTTATGATTACGGCGCTGCTGGCGGGGATGCTGGCGGCGGCGCTGGCCGTTCAGACGGCTTCCACCGCCCGGCAGTACCAGGAGGAGACGGAACGGGTGCTGCGGGCTGTGCTGGACCGGGGGGAGGCGGCGCTGGATCCGCTGCGCCCCTTTGCCGGGGGGAGTATGGGCCAGGATGACGAGCTGCGCACCGGCATACCCGCTTTTTATGCCGTGGCGGACCGCTGGGGACAGGTGGGGCTGGCCCTGGGCTTCAACGCCGTGCTGGATGAGGGGGCTGTGGTCCGGGCGGTGGGGGAGGCGCTGGCCTCCGGGCAGGAGTCCGGGCGGCTGGACGGGCTGAACCTGCGCTTCCTGATCCGGTCCAGGGGAAGCAGGATAGAGCTGGGTTTTGCCGGGCTGGATTGGGAGCGGGGGGCGGTGCGGCGGCAGGCGCTCACCGCCGCGCTGATTTTTGCGGCGGCGCTGCCCGGCTTTTTTGCGGTGAGCGCGCTGCTCTCCCGGTGGCTGGTGCGGCCGGTGGAGGAGAGCTGGAGAAGACAGCAGCAGTTTGTGGCGGACGCTTCCCACGAGCTGAAAACGCCCTTGACGGTGCTGCTGGCCGACGCGGATATCCTGCTCAGCCGCCCGAACGACACCATTGAAAACCAGCGCCGTTGGGTGGAGCACCTGCGGGACGAGGGGCTGCGGATGAAGGGCCTGGTGGAGGACCTGCTTTTCCTGGCCCGGGGGGATGCCGGGGAACGGGGGCGGCCCAAGGGCCGGGCGGATCTGAGCCAGGTGTGCGAGGAGTGTGTGATGTCCTTTGAACCGGTGGCCTTTGAGGCGGGGCTGATGCTGGAGAGCAGGGTTGACCCCGGCGTGGGCGTCACCGGGGACGGGGAGGAGCTGAGGCGGCTGTGCGCTATTTTGCTGGACAACGCCTGCAAATACTGCCAGCCCGGCGGGACGGTGCGCGTGACCCTGGAGGGGGGCGGGGCGGCGGCGCTCACCGTCCACAACACGGGGGAGCCCATCCCACAGGAGGCCCAGGCCCACCTGTTTGAGCGGTTCTACCGGGCGGATGCCGCCCGCAGCAGGGAAAAGGGCGGGTACGGCCTGGGGCTGTCCATTGCCGCAACCATTGTGGAGCGGCACGGCGGAAAAATTGCCGTACACAGCGTAGATGGGGAGGGAACGGCGTTTTCCGTTACCCTGTCGCCGGAAAAAGGGGGTTGACAACCCCCCTTTTTTGGCGTATATTATTTCGAAATTCAAATATTTCATATATCCGAATATTTGAAGTACGCAGGAGGGAATGCCGTGAACGAGAGCCAACGGGAAGAGCTGAATTATTTTTTCGTCCATGTGTTCAACCAGATTTTAGCCTATGAAGAGCAGGCGCTGAACGGCATGGGCGCGGGGGATCTGTCGGTGAAGGAGCTACACGTGCTGGAGGCGGTGGGCGGGCTCACGGCGGCGGGCCGCAACACCATGACCCAGATTGCCGACGCGCTGTCCATCCGGGTGAGTTCCCTGACTACGGCGGTGAACACCCTGGTGCGGAAGGGTTATCTGGCCCGGGGCGGGGAGCCGGGTGACCGCCGGGTGATCCGGGTGCTGCTCACCCCCAGGGGGGAGGAGGCCAACCGTCTCCATGCCCAATTCCACGCCCGCATGGCGGACAGCGCCGCCACCAGGCTGGAGGAGGGGGAGCTGGACGCGCTGCTGCGATCCCTGCGCCGGCTGGATCGATTTTTTCATGACATAAGCCGTCAGAACCAAATGTGATAAGGAGGATCAAGCTATGGCCATCTACATTTTGACAGACAGCACAGCCGATTTCACCCCGGAGGAGGCGGAGCGCAGGAGGATCTGGGTAGTGCCCCTGAAGGTCCAGTTCGGGGAGGAGGAGTTCCCCAATGTGCTGGATCACGCCGCCTTTTTCCGGCGGCTGGCCGAGGCAAAGGAGCTGCCCACCACCAGCCAGGCGGTGCCGGACGATTTTCTCCCTTATTTTGAGCGTGCCAAGGAGAGGGGGGACAGTGTGATTTGCCTGCCTATGGCAGCCTCCCTGTCCGGCACCTGCCAGAGCGCCCTCATTGCCCGGGATATGTGCGGTTACGGGGATATCCACGTGGTGGATTCCACCCAGACGGTGCTGGGGCTGCGGCTGCTCATCGACCTAGCCTGTCTGCTTCGGGACCAGGGGCAGGACGCCCCGGCCATCGCGGCGGAGCTGGAGCGGGCGAAGGGCCGGGTGAAGCTGCTGGCCGTTGTGGACACGCTGAAGTACCTCCACAAGGGGGGACGGCTGCCTGCGGCGGTGTCCATCGCGGGGGAGCTTTTGAAGGTGAAGCCCATCATCACCCTGAAGGACGGCCAGCTGGGGCTGGCGGGCAAAGGTGTGGGCGCCAAGGGGAGCCTAGCGGCCCTGGTGAAGCTGGTGGGGGAGGAGCTGGCTTTTGACCAACGCCTGTCGGTGTATTATGGCTACACCGCCCATGATGAACTGTGTCAAAGTCTGATGGCGCTGACCCGGGAGACCTTTGGCCCCCATCCAAGCGAAGTGCACCCGGTGGGCGCGGTCATCGGCACCCACGTGGGGCCTGGAGCGGCGGTGATGGTATACCTGGAGCGGGAAAAATAGGGCGGCAAAAGGCCCGGGGGGCCTGGAGCGGCGGTGCGGAACCGGAATAAGGCCGGGGCGCGCCGCCGCTCAAAATTTTTTTGGAAATGGGCTTGACAAGGGACGCTCTTTGAGTTAACATATGAGCAGATGTTCATATGTTTGCCAAATGAGAGGAGAGCGCTATGACTGACAACAATGAGATCGAGCGCTGCGGCTGCCTGTTTGTCCACGAGGACGCGGTGAGCGAGGTGCTGGGGGGGATGCCGGACGATGAGACGCTGTACGACCTGGCGGAGCTGTTCAAGGTGTTCGGCGACTCCACCCGGATTAAAATTCTCTATGCCCTGTTCGAGGCGGAGCTTTGCGTGTGCGACATCGCCCAGCTGCTGGGACTCACCCAGTCGGCGGTGTCCCACCAGCTGCGGGTGCTCAAGGGGAGCCGCCTGGTGAAATTCCGCAAGGAGGGTAAGACCGTGTTCTACTCCCTGGCGGACAGCCACGTGCGAAAGATTATTGCCCAAGGGATGGAGCACATTGATGAATAAGAAAGGATGTATCACCATGAAAAAGACCTACAAGCTCATCGACCTGGACTGCGCCAACTGCGCCGCCAAAATGGAGGACGCCATCAGGAAGCTCCCCGGCGTCACCGGCGCCACCGTCAGCTTTTTGACCCAGAAGATGACCATCGAGGCGGACGACGTGGACGCCGTGATGAAGGATGTGGTAAAGGTCTGCCGCAAGGTGGAACCGGATTGTGAGATTGTCCTTTGAGCCGCTCCTTCTGGGACCGCTGGGCCTGGTTTTACGATCTGGCGGAGAGGAGCAATGCCAGGGCGTATGGCTGTGCTGCGGCCCGGGTGGGGGCGTTGGTTCCCGCCGGGGCCCGTGTGCTGGACTGCGCCGCCGGGACGGGGAAGTTTTCCCTGGCGGCGGCGGAAAGTGCGGCGTCTGTGCTGTGCACCGACCTGTCGGAGCCTATGCTGGCCCGGGCGCGGAGGAAGGCAAGCAGGCTGGGGCTTTCCAACATCGAATTTGCAATCCGGGACATCACCGCCCTTCCAGACCCGGACGGGGCCTTTGATGTGGTGATCGCCGCCAATGTGCTCCATTTGCTGCCCCAGCCGGGGGCCGCAGTGCGGGAGCTGTGGCGGGTGGCCGCCCCCGGCGGACGGCTGATTCTTCCCACCTTTCTGCAAGGGCGGGTGGGAACAGCCTACGGGACCATGATTAAAATCTATCAGGGCGTGGGCTTCCATTACGAGCACGCCTTTACGCCCGAGACCTACCGGGATTTTTTGGAGGGCCTGGGGCTGGGCCCGGTGCAGGTGGAGGTCATCCCCGGCAGGGTGCCGGAGGGGATCGCGGTGATGAAGAAGCGCGGAGGAGCGGGAAGTGAGGGAGCTTGGAGCGGAGCGAAGGCAAGAGCCCAGAGCCCGCAAAGCGGGGTCGGGGCTTGCCTGAGTCGAAGTGAAAGCGACCGAACGTCCTGACCGCTCCGCAGCGTGACAACAGACGGACTGGACATCCGCCGATTTCAGGAGTTGATTGTTATGACCAGAAAGCAAAAAAAGACGCTCATCCGCATTCTCGTGGCGGCGGCGCTGCTCGTCGCGGCGGCCCTGCTGCCGCCCATCCGGACGCCCTTCGGCATCCCCCTGCTCACCAGCCGGCTGGACGGGGATATGTTTGCTGTTTCTCCCATCTGGCTGTATTTTGCCGCCTACTTCACCATCGGCTGGGATATCCTCTGGAAGGCCGTCCGCAACATCGGCCATGGGCAGGTCTTTGACGAAAACTTCCTCATGTGCGTGGCAACCATCGGCGCATTCATTTTGGGGGAGACTTCCGAGGCCGTGGGGGTCATGCTGTTCTACCAGGTGGGCGAGCTGTTCCAGAGTGTGGCGGTGGGCAAGTCCCGGCGCTCCATCGCCCAGCTCATGGACATCCGGCCCGATGTGGCCAACGTGGAGCGGGACGGGCAGCTCCTGGAGGTGGACCCCGACGAGGTGTCGGTGGGCGAGGTCATCGTCATCCGCCCCGGCGAGAAGGTCCCGCTGGACGGTGTGGTGATTGAGGGCGCGTCGGCGCTGAACACCGCGGCGCTCACCGGCGAGTCCGCCCCCCGGGACGTGGCCGTGGGCGGGGAGCTGCTCAGCGGCTGCGTCAATATCACCGGGCTGCTGAAGGCCCGGGTCACCAAGGAGTTCGGCCAGTCCACTGTGGCGAAAATTCTGGATCTGGTGGAGAATGCCGCCGCCAAAAAGGCCAGGGCTGAGAACTTTATCACCCGCTTCGCCAAGTATTACACCCCTGCCGTGGTGTTTGCCGCCCTGGCCCTGGCGGTGATCCCCTCCCTGCTCTTCGGGGAGTGGGGGGTGTGGGTCCACCGGGCCCTCACCTTCCTGGTGATTTCCTGCCCCTGCGCCCTGGTGATCTCCATCCCCTTGTCCTTTTTCGGGGGCATCGGCGGGGCCTCCGCCCAGGGCATTCTGGTGAAGGGCGGCAATTATCTGGAGCTGCTGGCCAGGACGGAGACCGTGGTGTTCGACAAGACCGGCACCCTCACCCAAGGGGTGTTTGAGGTGTCCTCCCTGGAGCCCGCTCCCGGCGTCACCCAGCGGGAGCTCCTGGAGGCCGCCGCCCTGGCGGAGCGTCATTCGGGCCATCCCATCGCCCAGTCCCTGCGCAGGGCTCTGGGCGGGGAGGTTGATCCGGCCCGGGTGACGCAGGTGGAGGAGATACCCGGCCATGGCGTGTCCGCCCTGGTGGACGGCAGACGGGTTCTGGCGGGCAATGAGAAGCTGATGGGACGGGAGAACGTGGCGTTTCAGCCCTGCGCACAGGCGGGCACCGTGGTCCATGTGGCCCGGGAGGGACGCTACCTGGGCTGCGCCGTTATTGCTGACCAGATCAAGCCCACCGCCCCTGCCGCCGTCAAGGCCCTGAAAAGCCGGGGCATCCGCACCGTCATGCTCACCGGGGACAGCGAGGCCGTGGGCGAGACGGTGGCCGGCCAGCTGGGGCTGGACGAGGTGCACGCCCAGCTGCTGCCAGGGGACAAGGTGGAGCGGCTGGAGGGGCTGCTGGCCCGAAAGAGCGCAAAGGGTGTGCTGGCCTACGTGGGCGACGGGGTGAACGATGCGCCGGTGCTCAGCCGGGCGGACGTGGGCATCGCCATGGGGGCCATGGGGTCGGACGCCGCTATTGAGGCCGCCGACGTGGTGCTCATGGACGACGATCCGGCCAAGCTGGCTAAGGCCATGGACATCGCCCACAGGTGCCTGCGCATCGTGAAGGAGAACATTGTGTTAGCCCTGGGGGTGAAGGCGCTGTTCCTCATTCTGGGGGCGTTGGGCAGAACCTCCATGTGGGGAGCGGTGTTTGCCGACGTGGGTGTGGCCGTTATCGCTATCCTCAACGCCACGAGAATGCTGAAAACAAAGGCGTCCGATGGGCCGCGAACAGGCGGGGCGTGAAAAAGGCCTTCCCCCGTATCAGAATATACAAAGCCCCCCTGGGAAGGGGGGCTTTTTTTGCCCTTCTGGGCATTGACAGAATGGGGGCGGAACACATATAATGAGTATAATACGCTAAAGCGATAAAATGCAAGGCAGGATATCCTGGCCGCAAAGAGCCGGGTAAAATAAAGGAGGAAGAGATATGGGAAGCCAGCGCGTCTACAATTTTTCTGCCGGTCCGTCCATGCTGCCCCTGGAGGTGCTGGAGCGGGCGGGGAACGAGATTGCCAACTACCAGGGCTCCGGCATGTCCGTGATGGAGATGAGCCACCGCTCCAAGGTATTCCAGAAAATCTTTGACGACACCAAGGCTAATTTTATCCGGCTGTTCCATGTGCCTGACAACTACAAAGTGCTGTTTTTGCAGGGCGGGGCCTCCAGCCAGTTCTCCATGGTGCCGTTGAACCTCATCGGCAAAACGGGGAAGGCGGACTACGCCGTCACCGGCAACTTCGCCAATATTGCCTATAAGGAGGCCAAGAAGTACGGGGAAATCTCACTGGCCGCCTCTAGCGAGGACAAGAACCACACCTACATCCCCCGGCAGGACCAGCTCAAGCTGGATCCCCAGGCCAGCTACTTCTACTACTGTGCCAATAACACCATCTACGGCACCGAGTGGCAGTACGTGCCCGACACCGGGGACGTGCCCATTGTGTGCGATATGTCCTCCGACTTCCTGTCCCGCCCGGTGGACGTGAGCAAATACGGCATCATCTTCGGAGGCGCCCAGAAGAACTTGGCCCCGGCGGGACTGACCATCGCCGTCGTCCGGGAGGATCTGGCGGGCCATGAGCTGCCCTTTACCCCGCTGATGATGAACTACAAGACCATGATCGACAAGGACTCCATGTACAATACCCCGCCGTGCTGGTGCATCTATATGCTGGGACTGGTGCTGGAGTGGCTGGATTCCAAAGGCGGCGTGGAGGGCATGGAGAAAATCAAGCACAGCAAGGCGGCGCTGCTCTACGATGTGCTGGACAATTCCCGGCTGTTCACCTGTCCCGCCCAGCCGGGCTCCCGCTCCGATATGAACGTGACCTTCCGCTCCGCCAGCGGGGAGCTGGACGCCAAGTTTGTCCAGGAGGCCGTTGCGGCGGGCTTCACCAACCTGAAGGGCCATCGGAACGTGGGCGGTATGCGTGCGTCCATCTACAACGCCATGCCCGTGGAGGGCGTGGAGAAGCTGGCGGACTTCATCAGGGAGTTCGACAAAAACAACTAAATCGAGGTTTTTGCCATGTTTAATATCAAGACCATGAACAAAATTGCCCCGGTAGGCCTGGAGCGCCTGCCTGGGGAAGACTACGCCGTTGGCGACAGTGTGGAAAACGAGGACGCCATCCTGGTCCGCTCCGCCAAGCTCCACGACTACATGTTCCCCGAGAAGCTTTGGGCCATCGCCCGGGCGGGGGCCGGGGTGAACAACATCCCCATTGAGCGCTGCTCTGAGGCGGGCATCGTGGTGTTCAACACCCCCGGCGCCAACGCCAACGCCGTGAAGGAGCTGGTGCTGTGCGCCATGCTTCTGGCCTCCCGGGACGTGATCGGCGGGGCCCAGTGGGTGAAGGAGCAGGCCCGCACCCCCGGCGTGGATCTGGCCGCCGCCGTGGAAAAGGGCAAGTCCGCCTTTGTGGGGCCGGAGCTCTACCGCAAGACCCTGGGCGTGGTGGGCCTGGGGGCCATCGGCGCGCTGGTGGCCAATATCGGGCTGAGCATGGGCATGGAGGTGTACGGCTACGACCCCTACCTGTCGGTGGACGCCGCTTTGCGGCTGGACCGGCACATCAAGGTGGTCAAGGAGCTGGACGCGCTGTACGCCAACTCCGACTATATCACCCTCCACCTGCCCTACATGGAGGCCACAAAGGACACCGTCAACGCTGCCGCCCTGGCCAGGATGCGGGACGGGGTGCGGATCATCAATATGGCCCGGGGGGGACTTGTCAACAACGCGGATCTGATTGCGGCGCTGCAATCCGGCAAGGCGGCCCGGTATGTCACCGACTTCCCCGACAATGAGATCGCCCTTGTGGACGGCGTGGTGGCTATCCCCCACCTGGGGGCCTCCACCCCGGAGAGCGAGGAAAACTGCGCCGTCATGGCGGCCAACCAGCTCCGGGACTTCCTGGAGAACGGAAATATCAAAAACTCCGTCAACTTCCCCAACGTCATCATGGAGCGCTCCGGCGCGCAGCGGCTGTGCGTCATCCACCGAAACGTGCCTGCCGTTATCGCCCAGATCACCACCCAGCTGGGGGCCGACGGGGTGAACGTGGAGAACATGACCAACAAGTCCAAGGGCGAGTACGCCTATACCATGGTGGACGCAGGGTCCAAGGTGGACGAGAGCATAATTGAGGACATCCGCAGGGTGCCGGGCGTCATTCGGATGCGGGTGATCTGACCCCGGCGGAAATCAATAAAAACGGCGGGCGCGGCTTCCGGGAGAGGCCGCGCCCGCGCTGTTTTATCCTGCTGTCAGTACCGCAGGATAAAATAGATTACATATACCCAGCTCATCAGGCCGTGGACGATGGCCCAGCCCACGGAGTGCCAGGTGGTGTAGCTGATGACCATGGCCAGGGCGCTGCCGAAGCTGATACCGGCCTTCGCCGCGCTTCCGGCGTTGAGAGTTCCTTTGCGTTCGTCCATAGGATTGTCCCCCCTCATAACAGGATGACCCCTGCCTCTTTGCAGGCTTCGATGGTCTGGGGGTCCCAGATGGATGCCTGAACCTCCCCGATATGGGCCTTGCCCAGCAGGTACATGGACACCCGGCTCTGGCCGATGCCGCCCCCGATGGTGAGGGGCAGCTCCCCCGCCAGCAGCGCCCGGTGGAAGGGCAGCTCCCGCCGGTGGCCGCACCTGGCGGCGGTGAGCTGCTCGTCCAGGGATTCCGGGCTCACCCGGATGCCCATGGAGGAAATCTCAAACGCATGGTTCAGCAAGGGGTTCCAAAGCAGGATGTCCCCGTTCAGGCCCCAGTCGTCGTAGTCCGGCGCCCGGCCGTCGTGGGGCTTGCCCGATTTCAGCGCCCCGCCGATGCCCATGAGGAAGGTGGTGGGATGGTCGCGGGTCCAGGCGTCTTCCCGCTCCTTGGGGGATAGCTCGGGCCACCGGTCCTCCAGCTCCTGGGCGGAGACGAAGGACACCTCCCGGTCGATGAGGGGCAGGACGGAGAGCTGGGGGTACACTGAGCGCAGGGTGGCCTGGGTGTTGGCCAGTGCGTTGACGATGATGGATACCACCGATTTTAAGTAGTCCACATTGCGGTCCCGGGGGGCGATGACCTTTTCCCAGTCCCACTGGTCTACATAGACGGAGTGGAGGTTGTCCAGCTCCTCGTCCCGGCGGATGGCGTTCATGTCGGTGTACAGCCCCTCGCCCACCGAGAACTGGTAGCGGTGGAGGGCCAGGCGCTTCCACTTGGCCAGGGAGTGGACCACCTGGGCGTCCCGCCCTGCGTCGGGTACGTCGAAGGACACCGGGCGCTCCACGCCGTTGAGGTCGTCGTTCAGGCCGGTGGATGCCTCCACAAACAGGGGGGCGGACACCCGGCGCAGGTTGAGCGAACCGCCCAGATCGTCCTCAAACAGGCGCTTTAAAAGGCCGATGGCTTTCTGGGTGTCATACAGGTTGAGCAGGGGGGCGTACCCCTGGGGGATAACGGTGGTCAGCATTGGTTTTGCTCCTTTACTCCACTAAATTAGCGCTATTATACATCCTCCCAGAAAAAAAATCAAATGGAATTGTGTTTTGCGATTTGATATGGTATAATTTCCATATATGCACGGGCAGGACAGGAAGTTTCCGGCAAAGTGACTAGGGCTTGTTTGAAAATTGTCAAC
>OFFX01000929.1_pt1 | contig 22552 bp, 16 predicted proteins | sample 1521511 | NCBI WGS metagenome assembly OFFX01 (sample SAMEA3504125, study PRJEB24116) | mouse gut metagenome | biome: mouse gut; feature: mouse-associated habitat; material: faeces | place: Denmark | collected 2011
AATGGCCACGCAGGTCATGGGTTCTTCTGCTGTCATGGTATTGATTCCGGTTCTGTCCTCTATCAGTTCTTCCAGCCCGCGGAGCAGCGCGCCGCCGCCTGTTAAAATAATGCCACGGTCTGCCACGTCTGCCGCCAGCTCAGGAGGAGTTTTTTCCAGTACGCTGTGTACTGCTTCCACAATCTGAAGGGTAGCTTCACGCAGCGCTTCTTCTGTCTCCTCTGAAGATACGGACACGGTTTTCGGAAGTCCCGTTACCAGGTTACGCCCCCGGACGTCCATTGTCTCATTGCGCCCGTTTGGGAAACAGGAACCAATTTTTATCTTAATATCTTCCGCCGTCCGTTCCCCGATCAGAAGGTTATGTTTTTTGCGCATATAACGTACGATCGCCTCGTCAAAATCATCTCCGGCAATTTTAATGGAGGTGCTTACGACGGAACCTCCCAGAGAGATCACCGCAATATCCGCGGTTCCACCGCCGATATCTACGATCATATTCCCACAAGGCCTTGCAATATCGATTCCGGCTCCGATCGCCGCCGCAATCGGTTCCTCAATAATCGTAACCTCTCTTGCGCCCGCGTTGTATGTCGCGTCTTCTACCGCTTTCTTCTCCACTTCCGTAACGCCGCTGGGTACGCAGACGCTGATTCTCGGCTTACGGAAATTTTTCTTGCCGATCGCCTTTTGTATAAAATATTTGATCATTTTTTCGGTAACGGTATAATTAGAAATAACGCCCTGACGCAGAGGACGGACCGCAACGATGTTGCCCGGCGTCCTTCCAAGCATCAGGCGGGCTTCTTCCCCGATCGCTTTTATTTTATTTGTATCCCTGTCAAACGCTACTACGGATGGTTCTTTTAATACGACACCTTTGCCTTTAATATAAACCAAAATGCTGGCTGTCCCTAAATCAATTCCGATATCTGTTGAAACCATGCTATGTTCCCCTTTCATCTTTCTGCAATCTATTGTGAACACAAACTGTAAATTTAATCATATTTTTGCATATACATCCTTATTATATACAAATACTTCCATTTTTCAAATCATTTTTTTGAAAATGGATAAAATTTTGCAGAAATTAAGAATTTCTAAAGAACTGGAAGCGTTTTCGCCTGCAGAAATCCGATGCCGCCCACGGGGAATTGCATTCGCTTTTTATAAATACTTTTTAATATAATGTCCGGTATAGGAATTTCTCACTTTCGCCACATCCTCCGGCGTACCGCATGCAACGACGCAGCCGCCGCCTTCGCCGCCTTCCGGTCCCATGTCGATAATATAGTCCGCCGTTTTGATCACATCCAGATTGTGCTCAATCACGACTACCGTATTACCTCCCTCGGAAAGCTTATGCAAAATCTCGATCAATTTATGCACGTCCGCAAAATGAAGGCCCGTCGTCGGCTCGTCCAGAATATAAATCGTTTTTCCCGTGCTCCTTTTACTCAGTTCTGTGGCAAGCTTGATCCGCTGCGCTTCACCGCCGGAAAGTTCCGTAGACGGCTGGCCCAGGCGGATGTAGGATAACCCTACGTCATAGAGCGTCTGTATCTTCCGGTGTACGGACGGTACGTTCTGAAAAAATTCCAGTGCCTCTTCCACCGTCATGTTCAATACGTCGTATATGCTCTTTCCTTTATATTTAACCTCTAACGTCTCTCTGTTGTATCGTTTTCCGTGGCATACTTCACAGGGCACATATACGTCCGGCAGAAAATGCATCTCAATCTTTAAAATACCGTCGCCGGAACAGGCTTCGCAGCGGCCTCCTTTGACGTTAAAACTAAACCGGCCCTTTTTATAGCCTTTTGCTTTTGCATCGGGTGTTGCCGCAAACAAATCCCGGATGATATCAAAGACTCCCGTATACGTTGCAGGATTAGACCGCGGCGTCCGTCCGATCGGCGACTGGTCGATATCGATGACTTTATCCAGCTGTTCCATACCGCGGATTTCCTTATGTTTTCCGGGAATCGTTCTGGCGCGGTTTAACTTCCGCTGCAGCGTTTTATACAAGACTTCATTCGTCAGTGAGCTTTTGCCGGAACCGGAAACACCCGTCACGCATGTCATCACGCCAAGCGGAATATCTACGTTTACCTTTTTTAAATTGTTTTCTTCCGCTCCGATTACTTTTAAAAAACCGCTCGGCTCTTTGCGTTCTTTTGGAACGGGAATTTTAATGCGTCCGCTTAAATACGCGCCGGTCACGGAATCCGGGTTCTGCATAATCTCCTGCGCCGTACCTGCCGCCACTACGTTTCCTCCGTGCTCGCCGGCATTCGGACCGATATCGACAATGTAATCCGCCGCCATCATCGTATCTTCATCGTGTTCTACGACAAGCAGCGTATTCCCAAGATCCCTCAGATTTTTCAGCGTCGCCAGTAATTTGTCGTTGTCCCTCTGATGCAGGCCGATACTCGGCTCATCCAGTATATACGCAACGCCTACCAGGCCCGAACCGATCTGCGTCGCCAGACGGATCCGCTGCGCTTCGCCGCCGGAAAGCGTTCCCGTCGCTCTGGATAAACTAAGATAATCCAGTCCGACATCCACCAGAAAACCGACGCGGGATACGATTTCTTTTAATACCTGCCTGCCGATCATTTTCTGCTGTTCGTTCAATTCCATTTCTGCCAGATAATTCTGCAGATTTTTAATCGAAAGATTTGTAATTTCAAATATATTTTTATCGCAGACCGTCACGGCAAGTGAGGATTTCTTCAAACGCTGTCCCCCGCATTCCTGACACGGTGTGATCCGCATAAACTGCTCATACTCCTGTTTCATCACATCCGAGCCGGTTTCACGGTATCTTCGCTGTACGTTTTTGATCAGTCCCTCAAACGCCACGTCATAGACGCCTTCTCCTCTCTGCCCTTTATAAAATACTTTGACCTGCCTGCCGTCCGTTCCATGCAGCAGCATATGCCTGACATCTTCGCCAAGCTCCTCAAACGGCGTATTCAGGTCAAATTCATATTCCCTTGCCAGCGCCTGCAGCGTCGCGTTCGTATAACTGGACGGATCGGTGCAGGACTGCCAGCCCATGACCTGGATCGCGCCCTCTGCAATGCTTAAACTTTTATCCGGTATCATCAGGTCTTCGTCAAATTCCATTTTATAACCCAGCCCGTAACAGACCGGACATGCCCCAAACGGGTTATTAAATGAAAAACTCCTGGGCTCTATTTCATCTACGCTGATCTCACAGTCCGGGCAGGCAAAGCTCTGAGAAAAATTTATCGTCTCGCCGCCGATCACTTCTACCATCAAAAGCCCCTCCGCCAGATGCAGCACGTTTTCAATGGAATCCGTCAGCCGCTTTTCGATGCCTTCTTTCACCGACAGACGATCGACCACGATTTCAACGTTATGTTTTTTGTTCTTTTCCAGTTTGATTTCTTCAGTCAGTTCATAGATATTACCGTCGACCCGCACGCGGACATAGCCGCTTTTTTTCGCCTTTTCAAACAGCTTTTGATGCTCGCCTTTCCTTCCCCGGACCACCGGCGCCAAAAGCTGGATTTTCGTCTTTTCCGGCAGGCTCAAAATATGGTCTACCATCTGATCGACTGTCTGTTTTTTGATCTCCCTTCCGCACTTGGGACAATGTGGAATCCCGATTCTGGCATAGAGCAGACGGAAATAGTCATAGATTTCCGTTACCGTGCCGACCGTAGACCTGGGGTTTCGGTTTGTCGATTTCTGGTCGATGGAAATCGCGGGAGGAAGTCCTTCGATTTTCTCCACATCGGGTTTTTCCATCTGACCCAAAAACTGTCTGGCATAAGAAGAGAGCGACTCCATATACCGCCTCTGCCCTTCCGCATAAATTGTATCGAATGCCAGAGAAGATTTACCGGAACCGCTGAGTCCTGTTAAAACAACAAGCTCGTTCCTCGGAATGTCAAGATCAATTCCTTTTAAATTGTGTTCTCTGGCTCCTCTGATTTTAATATACTTTCTGTCTTTCATAATGCGTTATCTCCTCTTGGGATCGTGTCCTCATTCCTGCTCCTGGCGGAATTTTTTTAATTCCATCATTTTATCCCGTAATTCTGCTGCCGCTTCAAAATTCAGGTCTGCTGCCGCGCGTTCCATCTTTTTCTTCACTTCTGCAATCAGTTTATCCAGTTCTTTCCTACTCATGGATTCCGGATCTTTTTCAAATTTCTGTTCTTCTTTGGCTACTTTCTTTGAAATACTGATCAGGTCGCGGACGGATTTTTGAATTGTCTGCGGCGTAATGCCGTGCGCTTCGTTATATGTTTGCTGGATGTTCCGCCTTCGTTCCGTCTCGCCGATCGCCACACGCATGGAGTCCGTCATCTGATCCGCATACATGATCACATGTCCCTCGGAATTGCGCGCCGCGCGCCCGATTGTCTGGATCAGGGATGTCTCGGACCGCAGAAAGCCTTCTTTATCTGCGTCCAAAATGGCGACCAGTGTAATTTCGGGAATGTCCAGGCCTTCCCGCAGCAAGTTGATCCCAACCAGCACGTCAAAGACGTCCAGACGCATATCACGGATGATTTCGGAACGTTCCAGCGTATCGATATCGGAGTGCAGATATTTGACCCGGATGCCCACTTCATTCATATAATCCGTCAGATCCTCCGCCATCCGTTTCGTCAGCGTTGTGATCAATACTTTATGATGCTCTTTTGTCTCTTTTTTTACTTCTGCAATTAGATCGTCAATCTGTCCTTCTACCGGACGAACGTCGATCTCCGGGTCCAACAGGCCGGTCGGACGGATCAGCTGCTCTACACGTAAAAGCTCATGCTCCCGTTCATAGACGTTGGGCGTAGCGGAGACAAACAGCATCTGGTTGATCTTACTTTCAAATTCTTGAAAATTCAGAGGACGGTTGTCTTTTGCCGACGGCAGGCGGAACCCGTAATCCACGAGCGTCGTTTTTCTGGACTGGTCACCCGCATACATGCCGCGGACCTGTGGAACCGTAATATGGGATTCGTCAACAAAAATCAGAAAATCGTCCGGAAAATAATCAATCAGCGTATGCGGCGTCGCCCCTGCCGGCATACCTGCCAGGTGCCTGGAGTAATTTTCAATCCCGCTGCAGAATCCCGTTTCGCGCATCATCTCAACATCAAAATTGGTCCGCTCGGCAATCCGCTGCGCTTCGATCAGCTTGTCCCGGCTCTTAAACCACTTGACGCGTTCTTCCATTTCCTGTTCAATCTCCGTGCATGCTTCGTTGATCTTCTGCTGCGGCACAACATAATGGGATGCCGGAAATACTGCAATATGCTCCAGACGGTTTTTGATCTCTCCGGTCAGTACGTCTACCTCCGTAATCCTGTCAACCTCGTCCCCGAAAAATTCCACGCGGTACGCCGTCTCACTGAAGTTCGCCGGAAAGATTTCTAAGACGTCGCCCCGCACACGGAACGTGCCGCGGTGAAAATCCAGATCATTTCTCGTATACTGGATACTGATCAGCTTCTGTATCACCTCATCCCTATCTTTTTCCTGTCCGGGACGAAGGGATACCATCATATTTTTATAATCGTATGGGCTTCCGAGACCATAAATACAGGACACACTCGCAATGATAATCACGTCCCGGCGCTCCACCAAAGCCGCCGTAGCAGAAAGGCGAAGTTTGTCGATTTCTTCGTTGACGGCAGAATCTTTGGCAATGTAAGTGTCTGAGGAAGGAACGTAGGCTTCGGGCTGGTAGTAGTCGTAGTAGGACACAAAGTATTCCACTGCATTCTCCGGGAACATCTCCTTGAATTCTCCGTAGAGCTGCGCCGCAAGCGTCTTGTTGTGGGCGATTACGAGCGTTGGCTTCTGCAAGGCTTGTATCACATTTGCCATTGTGAACGTCTTGCCGGAACCCGTAACCCCCAGTAAAGTCTGGAATTGATTGCCTTCCTGAAAGCCTTTCACCAGCTCGGCGATTGCCTGCGGCTGGTCGCCTGTGGGCTTGTAGGGAGCCTTTAAAACAAATTTATTCATAGCAATACCTCCATTTTGTGACTTTTGATACGATTATTATCAGCCACTCACTCAAAATAAGAATGGTAATGAAATCTTCAAACACGCAACAAACCATTATATAGTATTGTACATTACAAACTTTCTTCGCCAAAGGTCATAAAATTCATAGCCATTTACAAAACAGCCTGTTGAATAGTCTGCAACTGAAAACACTACCAATCCATCTCCTTAGCAATTCTTGTCCTCTCGTCCTCAACAAGCGGCACCAATACCTCTAAAGCATCATGCAATTCTTGATGGTTGTTTTTAGAATCATATGTAATTACTTCAAGATTTCTATTCTCTTTAATAATTCGTTTATATTCATCATTTATACCATCTTCCGGTGTAATAAAATAATGACTTGGGCTTCCCGGAAAAACAAACGAATAATTTTCCAGAACTAATTGTATATCTGGATCCGAAAAACCACATCCTAAAAAAACAAAGGTATAATTCAATGAAAGCGCTTCTAACAATTTATAAAATGCCGCATTCTCATAACGAGCATTTGTATATTGACTACGCGTAAAAACCATTTTCGAACTTTCATCAAGAGTTCCATGAATCTTCAAAATAATTCTTTCCTCTGATTTTATTTTACTAACCAAATCCGTGTCATAATATTTTTTTACTAAAATAGTTCCTGCGGTTTCCGCTTGGGCATACACCTCATATATTTTATCAACATTCGGCGTTATTACAATTCTTGCATCTAACTTTAATATATTTTCATGTATTTTATGATTTTTATATTTTGGAGCTAGAAATTCTTCAATTGCAATTTTTTCAAATCTTATGTTGCCGATCCTGTTTACCAACACCTCACATGCAGTTAAATAATCCTTTTCTTTCAAAAGTGAATTTACATACCTTTTAATAGAATCATCAGCAATTTCCTTAAGAATTACTCGCACAAACTGTTCCCAAGTCGGAGGATGCTTTTTTCCGTCTAAACTAACTGCATTCGCTGATATTCCTGCCCCTAAAAATAGAATTGCTTTTCTCTTTGCTATCTTCTCAATAATGTCCATTGACCAATTCATCGCATCTTCTCCATATTAATCTCAAACCGTTCTGCTATACCATTCATAACCTTTTTAAAATCTTTTACTTTTGCAAAATGTGCTCCTACAATGCCATCCACACTAGTTAATTCAAAGACCGGCTTATGAGCTGTCTGCGATAATGGAATAATACTATTAAAATTAGGAATACTCCCTAACTCATAATCCATATTGTCACGCTGATTATTAACTACACTTATCAACTCTCTTTCAATTGTTTCAGGTACATTCGACAATATCCTTTCAAATGCTTGAACCGGTCGCCTAATACCATCAATCGTTTTACTTGTATATTGTTGTGTTACATACCCCAAAAACTCTATATACGGTATAGGCTGAAAACATTCTCTCAATTCTTTATCATTACACCTATTAAATCCTTCTTTAAAAGAATCCCTCCATCCCTTTATAGTTTTTCCTATATTTTCAATTGCTAATAACGAAAATATATCTGAAGACATAGGAGTGATAAAATAGTCACATGCCAACAAAATAGCTCTATTAATAGCGCCTAATGAAGGACCCATATCAAAAATAACATAATCATATTCTTTAAAACGCCCGATCAAGTCATTAAATGTTAAAGTCGTTCTTATTCCTCTTTCTCCACCTGACAAAGAATCTTTCCAATCAGAAGCCAGCGTATCCTCAAAAAGGGCAAGTTGTGGATCCCCTGCTATAAAATCGAAACCGAAATCCTCTAAGTAATATTTCTTCACTTCCTTAACATATCCAATTCCTTGATTTACTGGCTTTATCACATCATAAATAGTAAATCCCTTTTTTTCGTAATATATTTCTGTGAACAATTCATCTCTGAAACAATAAATTGTCGAATTACACTGCGGATCTGCGTCTACTAATATAATTTTTTCCCCTTGTTTTGCAAAAAAAGCTGCTAAATTACAAGTTAATGTAGTCTTTCCAACGCCGCCTTTATTATTAAACATAGCAATTGCTTTCATAAATAATTATCCTCTCTTAAATACTCTTTTATATCCTAAAATAACATTATTCTATTTCTGTCGTCTCTTCTATCCACTGTCGCAGCTTATCTTGTAATAGCTTCTTATCTGGCAAATATAATTTATACTCAGATGCATATATATTAGCATCTGGGGGTAAGGTCAATTTTACCATGGCTTCCTTATTCTCTTTACACAGTAAAATACCAACCATAGGATTTTCGAATTCAGTTTTTACTTCTCTATTGAAATAATTAACATACATTTGCATTTGACCTAAATCTTGATGCGAAAGCGTACCTACTTTTAAATCAATTAATACATAACATCGCAAAAGTCTGTTATATAATACAAGATCCACAAAATAATCGTCTTCATCAAATGTAAACCTCTTCTGGCGTTTTTCAAACAGAAACCCTTTTCCCATCTCCATTAGAAATGCCTGTAATTTGTTAATAATTGCTGTCTCCAAATCACTTTCTACATATTCGGACTTTTCTTCCATACCTAAAAATTCAAGTACTGTTGGCTGTTTCAATAAATCTTCTGGTTTTTCTACTATATTCCCTTTCTTGGCTAACTGCAATACTGCTTCCTTATTACGACTCAAAGCTAACCGCTCATATAAACTGGAGCCATATTGACGTTGTAATGTTCTGCAATTCCAACCTTCATTATATGCCTCTATCTCATAAAAATTTCTTTCATCTATATTTTCTATCCTCATTAAAATAAGATAATGAGTCCATGTTAATTTAAACGGAATTTCCTCTTTTCCTAAAATCCGAATCAATGATTCGGATTTTGAATTCTCCAACCTCTCAAAAATTGCTCCAGAAATCCTATCCCCAAATTTCAAATAAAATTTTCTCATATTTTCTAAATTATCAACAGAAAATCCTCTTCCATATTTTTTCGTGAGTTTCAGTGACAACTGTTTCAAAACAGATTTTCCATATTTTGCTCTAATATTCCCTTGCTGCTCATCTTCAACAATTCTTTTTCCTACTAAAAGGTTTGTAACTATCTGTAATAAATTTACTTGTTTAAAAGCAGTTGACCGTGCATTTTCAACAATCTCACTTACTTGTCCATATAAATATTCAACAGCATGTTCTTCCATTTCAATCATACTCTTTTTTCCATTTTTCTCCTTCTGCTATTTTATAAAACATTTTCCATTACGAATTTTTACCGCAAAAAGTCTCAAATTCTATTTGTCCGCCTAATACTGTCTAGTCCATAACCACCCATTTTATCCGCAAAATCCGTACTTCCCAGCACAAAACAGTACCAATCATCATTCATTTTTGCCCCTAAACACTCTAGGACACAAAATACTCCACCGCGTTCTCAGGGAAGAACTCCTTGAACTCGCCGTACAGTTGGGCCGCCAGTGTTTTATTGTGCGCTATTACCAAAGTGGGTTTGTTAAGCTGCTGGATGACGTTTGATTTTGTCTTCTCTGTTGCTTTGTTGTTGTCATTTTTTGCTGCTGCGGATTACGCAGTTTTTCCTGCTTAATCCGCTTGTCTGCCATCCATCAGAGTGACGGCCGGCTGTCAAGGGCTGCGCAGCAGTTTATTTACCCTTGACGGACGGCATTCTGATATCACGCCGTGCCGATGTTGTCTGTCATCATGCCCCATATGAAGCAGGCAGGTTCCCTTGCAACCACCGTTACCGCTATATTCCTTTTCTTTCCATGCCTTATCATCCTGTAATACTTTCTTCTCAGCCTCTCATTTGCTTTGTCTGCATAGGCGATCACCTCCGGCGGGCTGCCATACTGTCTCGCTTTTAGATCTTTTGATTTATGCCCGATCTGCCCTTTGCATATCCCTCCTGACGCTTCTGTAAGAAGTTTTCTCAACTCTCTATCCGGTTCGTCTGGTATTCATATGTGATCAGATACTCCCCGAGGGTTTCTCTGTCCAGTCCGCTCAGTTCCAGGGCTTTCAGCCACTTGAAATGCACCTGCGTCCATTTCCCGCCATCATAATGGTATCCCTGGCTTAAGCAGAATGCACTGATCCTCTGTTTCGTCTTTTTTAAATCCTGTTTATGGTCATCCCTCATGCGCAGATATACTTTGACATCGTCATCTTTATCTGTCGGGATGTGTACCGCATGGTAACCGCCATAGGCCAGGCATCCTGCCTCATAACCGCAGAGAATACCGCATTCATCTTTTACTTTTTTCTTTATATTTTCAATGAATTGCACGATATTGTCCGATTCTGGTAGTTACCTTGATATTCGCGTAGATAATGTCATCCCCGTCAAATCTTGGCTCAATGACACATAAGGTGTAGTTTGTGCTAGACATCCATTCCGATTCGTAGTATTCTTTTCATTAGGTGGCCTCCTTTTGTATGCGGTAATCCCTGTTACCATTGTTTTTTCAACAACTTAGTATACAGATAAATCCACGTTGCTACAAATGTGAGGTCACTTCATATTGTCCAACATCCATAATCAAAAAGTTCGACATTTCGCCCGCAATTCGTACAGTTTAAGTATTCCATTTCTTAAAAAATATCCATTACACGAATTTTGGTTCCTCAGTCGGGTTTTCCAAACTATGCGGACAAGATAAAATTGAACGGAAAAACTTAGGATACAACGGCTTTTATTGTAACATCTCGACTAACGTCTCGATGAAAGCATTCGCAAAATGCCGGTCCGAGCAAGCTCGGCCGTCGCTTTGCTCATTGTAGCATAATACTTTTCATTTGTCTATGCGCAAGCAAACATTTGTTCATGTTTCTATCCTTTTTTCTATACATCTGATTTCACAGCTTTTTCAGGGAAAAATTCTTCCATGTCAATCAATGTATCCAGCACTCCCTTCCCATCCGTTTCCGTTTCTCATAAATTGCTGGTCTCCTTTCATTTCCGCATAAAAATAAGGGCGTTCCACATATTTTAATTTTATGGAATACCCTATCATTTTTTCTATTACAGAAAAGCACTATACATTTGCATATAATGCATTTTCCGCTCTCTCAATTTCTTCCTCCGTATAACTAAATGAGATTATCTGCTCTTTTGTTGCATCAGCTTTAAGCATTCTCTCAACAGCCTCAATTCGCTCTCGTTTTACAGCGCTCTCTTTAACCAGTTCAGATAAATTGCACATATTTTGCATCTTCCCTCTCAAACATATATAATACATTCTTCACCATAATCGGAAAGCAGGGAATCATGTGTAAGGAATCTCATTCCTTCTGTTTTTGACTGGCAAATTAAAAGACGGTCAAAGGGATCATTATGTTTTGGAGCATTATCCGGGCGCTTCAAAGAATCCAACACAAAAGTATGACGGTTAAAAATCGGGAGAACTTTATAGCCGTTACAATGCCCAAAGTGCTATATGCGTATCAATCAAGACTTTCATCATCATTCTACCCCAAACATTTTCGCAATTTCATCGTTGCTTTCATCTATATCATATCCCTCTGCAATAAGTCTCTGCCCTTTCAGGCTACCCATCCTGCGTGGTTTGCTCTGGTGTTCAGACGAACTTCCGACACTCTCCTTATGATCCAATGGAAGCACAACCTGCTTGACCACTTCTAACAAAATCCGCATAGTGTCATCTGATAACCCTTCTATGGTTTCCATAAATTCCATTTGTAATGTTGACATCATACCACCTCATTCCTGACTTTAATTTTTATGAATATGTCGAACCTAGCAGCTTCTATACATTATAAACCATATTTTTCACCTATTTTCTAACAAGTAAAAATGTTTCTTCATTACAAATACCTTTCAAATCTACAACCTCATCATTTCATATTCAGCATTTTCCCTCAACCGCAAAATTTCCTGCTGTCCCAAAACATTAGCGATGCCTTGCATCACCACAACGAATCAGCGGATTAAAATCCTTCCTGCAGATTTTTCATTCTGTGACACCGCTTTTCCCTTACACGAATTTTGGTTACTCGGTCTGTCTGTCCGCATAGTCCATGCAAACTCAAATTGTCCATTTGTTTACTATATATTGTATTTTCCATACAATTTCCAAACCTTATATAGTGTTATTATCATTTAATCGTTGTAGGAGACAAAGTATTCCACTGCGTTATGCGGGAAAAATTCTTTAAACTCGCCATAAAGCTGAGCTGCTAATATTTATTGTGAGCAATGATAAGGGTTGGTTTATTCAATGCCTGGATGACATTTGCCATGGTGAAGGTCTTGCCGGAACCTGTGACACCGAGAAGGGTCTGGAACTGGTTGCCTTCTTTGAAGCCTTTGACCAATTCGGCGATGGCCTGTGGCTGGTCGCCTGTGGGGGCGTATTGTAATACTAATTCAAAATGATTCATAATAATCTCCATTCCGCCGCCTTTCAGTTGGCGGCACAAATAGTAATGAAAGTGTTTCAACCCTCCACGTTATGCGGTAAAATAGTTTGTAAGAAGCTATACTACAAAGCACGGTGAGGTGAGTTGTAAAAACTTTCTTCGTTTTAGACAGCATAATAATCAGTGTAAGTTCTGCCTTTTCAAGCACAAATAAGTGGCACCACGAGTCCGTACACTAAGAATTGTTTAAACTCCTTTGTTTAATTGTGTGGCAGTCCAGTCAATGGCTTCTTATCTTTTACGAAAGGAGCACTTGCTTATGAAAGTTACTTTTCTGACCTGTTGTGGTGTTGATGTCCACAAATCTTTTCTCGTTGCCACAATCATTAAAACCACAGGTGGTATTGATCCTTCTTATCTGAAGAAACGCTTTTCCACCTTCAACAATTCTATTCTTGAATTCAAGCAGTGGCTGTTAGATAATGACTGCCATGATGTCTGTATGGAATCCACTGGTAAATACTGGATTCCTGTATTTAATCTCCTGGAAGATGAAATCAATGTTACTATTGCTAATCCGAAATGGGTAAAAGCCGTCAAAGGCAACAAGGATGACACCAAGGATTCTAAATGGATTGGAGATTTGTTCCGTCTTGGACTTGTAAAAGGCAGTTATGTTCCCTGTAAGGCTATCCGTATTCTTAGAGAATACACGAGATACCGTTACAAACTTGTTTCCTGCCGTTCCAGCGAAAAGAATAGATACCAGAATGCACTTACTGTTTGTAATGTTGCATTAGATTCTGTTGTTTCTGATATCTTTGGGAAGTCATCCACATCCATCATTGACTACCTGCTTGAACAACCAGGTACTTCTGTCAACCACGAAGAAATCGCTTCCAAACTTCTTAAGAGCCTCAAATCGAAAGAAGATGCAGTGATTGAATCCATTGAAGGATATCAGATGACTGATTCCCAAAAATACCGTATGCGCCTCATCCGCACACATATGGATTATATCACAGCTGAAATCAATGATATAGACTCTTCTATAGAAAAAATGATTTCTTCCAATCCTGATTATGAAAATGCTGTCTGGTTACTTTGTACCATTCCGGGTGTCAAACGTGATAGCGCCATCGCTATCATCTCCGAAATTGGTACGGATATGACTCAATTCTGTAATTCAAAACGTTTATGTTGCTGGGCAGGTCTTACACCTGGATGCAACGAAACTGGTGGCAAGAAGAAATCTGTCCGGATTATGCGTGCAGGTGTCTACCTCAAACCTGCATTAGTACAGTGTGCCCATGCAGCCGTAAAATCTAGCAAATCCCCTTACTACAAAAAGAAATATGAATCCCTTGTAAAACGTCGTGGCAAGAAAAGAGCCATTATTGCTATTGCCCGTATGATTCTCACTGCCATTTACCAGATGCTGTCTACTGGTGAGGAGTGGAATCCTTGTGATCTTTACAAAGTTGATATGCCTGCTCCCTTAATTGAAAAACAAAAAACTAAGGCTATCAAACAGGCTAAGAAACTTTTACTGCGTGAAGGTATTATTTCCGAATCGCAATTAGTTTCTTAAATTTTCAAGCTAAAACGTATGTTCTTTTTTGGAAACTATCCTGGGATAGTTTGTTTCAGTGCGCCATTTATTGGCTTCCCTCTACTTTCTTTCACACTAATAATCTCCATATAGACTATTTCCATTTTGGAAATAGTTCACTCCGTATAAGTTCTCCTAATCGGACGGTAGTCCACCCGCCCCGTCAGGGGCATGTATTACGGGATGCCTGATAGAAAAAGTACAGACAAATTTGAACATTTGTTCTGTACTTTTTGATCTCTTTTTTTATTGTTTGTAAGAAAAAGACCTAAAACATGCTCTGTTTAAGGATATTTACAACAAAAATCACAAATTAGCAAACGCTATCGTTTCCGTTTCCAATTCGGCCGCAACCTTATGATTTACGTCCATGCGGTTTGTGATTTCCGCCATATCTGCTACCAAGTGCTGAGCGCTGCCTGCGACGCCGGAAATACCTGAAGCGCCGTCGTCAATGGCTTTTGAAATTGTATCTATTGACGCTACAATTTCTGCCATCGAGGTCTTCAAATGGTCGGTGTTGTCATTAAACGCAGCCATAACCTGGCGGATATAGGCGGCGTCGTCTTGGTATTGTTGCCCGCCAGCAACGAAAGAAAGAAATTCTTTTAAAATAGATTCCTCAATGTAATTGACAAGACTCTGGGAGCTTTCAGAAAGGTTGTATACGGCATGAGTAACCGTAGAATTAACTTTTTGAATACGGTTTGCTGTCTCGCTGCTGGAAGCTGCAAGCTGACGAATTTCTTCGGCCACTACCGCAAAGCCTTTTCCTGCTTCCCCGGCTCTTGCCGCTTCCACAGAGGCATTTAAGGCAATCAAGTTCGTCTGCGAAGCAATTTCTAAGATCGCATGAGTAAGGCTGTTTACCTGGTCGACGCTACGGCTCCCTTCAATGGCTTCGTTTAGAATATCTAAAATTTCTTTTATTTTGACATTGGTATTATTCAAACTTACTTGTGCAGAATGCCCCATTTCCTCAGCCCGTGTGTTCATTTCGTTGCAGTAGTCAGTAATTTTTGCACATTCCTCAGCCATGCTTTCTGCATCCTGTTGCACATTTTTGGCATTTTGATTGATATGCGAGGCATTGTTTGCTACTTCCTGAATTGTCGCTGACAGTTCTTCGGCAAGAGCGGATAAATCCATAGCGCTTTTGCTGGAAGTACGCGTCCGTGACAAGACCTCGTCAACCACGCTGCTGATGCGTCCAGAACATCCTCGAAGTGTTTCCAAAATATTTTTAATCGGTCTGACGACGGATCTTTGGATAAGGGAAATTGTGATGAATACAAGTATGATAGAGGCAAAAGTGGATGCACTGTTCGTAATCATAGAGCCAAGGTAAACAGAAGAAAGCCGTGCTCTTGCCTCAGTCGTCCGACTGCTGATGGAACTGTCCAAAACAGCGATATCGCTTTCAACTGCGCTGTTGAAAGACGCCACATCGCCATTGGCACAGGCATAAGCATCCTGTGTTTTGCCGGATGCGCTGGCGGATACGAGGAAAACAAGAGAGTGTTTTAACGAATCACAATCAGAAAGCAGCGCCTGATAAGCTTCTCTGTCATCATCGGTAATATAGATTTCGTATTTCGTCAACATATCGTCTAGATTTTTTTCCTCTTCTTTTATATCGTTGACTAGAGTAATCATCGTACTATAATCTGTAGCTACAATATGGGATAGCGCCAATTTATGTATGTTCATCACAGACTGGCGGAGTTTTGCCAGCTGAGTTTTTCCCTCCATATAATTATCTGCAATGTTGGCAGCATTGTCATTGACGTTTTTGATATTGGAAACTGCAAGGAGATTTGAGATCAGCGCTACAATTCCAAGCAAGGCAATGGGTAAAATTAATCGATATTTGATGTTCCATTTTTTCTTCATAATCCCTGTATCCTCCAAATAAAATAGATCTATTCTCTATGGTGCGGTAATCCCTTCTACCATTGTATCAAGCTGTTCCTGTAATTTTTTTGCCCCTGGATTTCCAGAAGCCATATTTGTGGCAAATTCTGACACCGGATCCCAGAAGTTGCTGCCGATGCGCTGTAGACAGGAAAATTGCGACTGTTCAATCAAAGCGGTAATGGCAGGGGAATCCTGGACGCTGGCAGACGCCGCAGCGTTTTTATTTGCAGGGCCCTGACCACGCATATCGAACCGAAGCTGCTGGTTTTCTTCATTGGAAATCCATTCTGCCAGCCGGGACGCCCATGCATACTGTTTGGAATAGGCGTTAACCCCAATTAATTTATAACCAGAAAAAGAGGCCATTTGTATTTGACTGTTTGCGCAGGTATACGTAGGAAGCTTGGCTGCGCCATAATTTGCACCCAGGACCTCTTTCATGGCAACCGCATTCCATACGCCGCTGACTCCGGCAATTACGGAGCCATCCTTAATTCCAGCAAGAAACCCAGACTCTTCCGTGCTCAGAAACGCAGGGCTGCTGGCAATTGCGAGCATGGCGTTGGCAACATCTACCCCTTTGACGTCTCCATCCGTTTTGTTCCAAGTACAGTAATTCGTAATTCCGTCATCGTTTAGTCCCACTTCTAAACCAGTATTGCCAAAGAAAGCGTATACATACCAAGCAGAAGACCAGTCCATGGTAACTCTTTTTTCGTTTTCTGCTGCAATCTGCAGTATGCGGTCAAATGTTTTTACATCTTCCTGATTGAAATATTGCTTGTTATAATAGAGGAAATAGCCATTGTCCGCCGTTAAAGGATAAGCGTACAGATCATCTTCAACAGAAGCAGCTTCTATGGCGCCAGGCAGATTTTCTACTTTCAGTTGGTCGGCATTTTCTATTGGTTCCAAAGCGCCTGCCGCTACCAGGGCATTCAACTGATCGTCTGCAAAAGCAAAGACATCGGCTCCGGCTTCCAAATCTGCCAATAAAGCGTCCTTGCAGCCCGCTTCGCTTTGGGCGGCAAACGTAATATTGAAATTTGCCTCTGCTTTGTATTCTTCCTGAAAACGTTCAATAATTTGCCTTAATAGCGTCTCATCTTCCTCGGCTCCCCAAACGACCAGTTCTACATTCTTGTTATCTGGCAATGGCTTTTCTGGATCAATGTTTTCATTGCCGTTTTGTAATGCAGTGTCAGGATTTGCAATTTTGCCTTCTTCTCTTGATCCGTCACATCCGAACAACGCCGTAGCTAATACAATGATTAGAAACAACATACTTAATCTTTTGCCCATAATGTTCCAACCTCTCATTCTGTTATTTTTATATTAGCATTATATAAAGATTACAGCGTCAAATTTTGACACCATAATCTGCTTTACAAAGTACTGATAATACAGTTTTAGAATATATTCGTTTGATTTTTTAGTTTATTGCAAAATAACTCGTATGTATACAGGATTTCGTATTCAGAGCGCGTCAATCTCATCCATATATTATAGATAAACTAGATATTGCGGCAACCTCGTTATGAACCATGCCGCAAGATTATTTTTTATTTCTGATGATATTATATCGACTTGCCTATTTTTATTCAATCTTTTTTGTGGTTTTTCTGTAATTTCAATGAAATTTTCTAAGAATATAAAAAAGGAACTGCCGTATTATTATTGATCGGCAATTCAGGTTTGCTTGCTTGGACGAGCCTATCAACGGTCTCGATCCAAAAAGAATCATCGAAATTAGAAATATCATTACTAAATCTAAATGCTCAAAAAACATTGAAAGAAATTCTATTTTATGTTAGTATGTTACTCGGGAAATATAGTTCTCCCATTGGAATCCTAGACTGCTTTCTAAGCTGATGACTTCTGCAAAAACATGCAGAAATTATCAGCTTTTTTATCTTCTAGGATCAAGGTGTCACAAGGTCTAAATTAGCATCCAAGGGAATTTCAGCGCTTGTGACACTCTAATACACACAGGAAGCAACCGATTCAGGCAAGAGTGTTCAGTGGACTTGCGCGCTTTATTCTTTTGCGCAATAATGCAAGGAGGAATTTGTATGTTGACAAGCATAGCAATGATTTTATTATTAGGATTGCTAACAGGCACGATATTCTCTAAATTAAGGCTCCCAAGCCTCTTAGGAATGATTATCGTGGGAATCGTTCTAAGCCCTCATGCGCTTAATCTGATTGACCCATCGCTTTTATACATTTCAGCAGATTTGAGACAGGTTGCATTGATAATTATTTTGACAAGAGCTGGATTATCACTAAATCTCACAGATTTAAAAAAAATTGGCAGACCAGCAATTCTGATGTGCTTTATCCCAGCCTGTGCCGAAATATTGGGGGCAATTATTTTAGCGCCGCTATTACTGGGCGTAACGACATTAGAAGCCGCTATTATTGGCAGCGTGGTTTCCGCGGGATCTCCCGCCGTTATCGTTCCAAGAATGATCAAGCTAATTGACGAGGGATACGGAAGAGAGCGCCACATTCCACAACTTTTGCTGGCAGGAGCCTCCGTAGACGACGTTTTTGTGATTGTAGTATTTACTGCGATAACTTCTTTGGCATCTACAGGCACGGCATCTGCTGGCAGTTTTTTACAAATACCTATTTCTATTTTAACTGGAATTTTAACAGGAGCTTTTACAGGAACGATACTGGCAATATTTTTCAAAAAATTTCATATCAGGGACTCTGTTAAGATTTTGATTCTACTCAGCTTTTCTTTTTTGCTTCTTGAATTACAACGCCGCTTAGAAGAAATCATCCCAATTTCTGGACTTTTGGCTATTATGAGTTTAGGAATTGCCCTAAAGCAACGCTATTCTAAATTAGCCGAACGGTTATCCATAAAATATAATAAGCTTTGGATAGCTGCAGAAATTTTTCTATTTGTACTTGTTGGCGCAACTGTCGACTTAAGATATGCCGCTGCAGCGGGTATTTTTGCAGTTCTGTTTGTTGTGGGAACATTGATATTCAGAATGTCAGGGGTAGCTATATCATTGTTCAAGACAGGACTTACGAAGCACGAGAAATGGTTCTGCATGATAGCATATACGCCAAAAGCCACCGTCCAGGCGGCAATTGGCGCAATACCTCTTACAATGGGATTAAGATGCGGACAAACTGTATTAGCTGTTGCCGTCTTATCTATTCTGATTACTGCCCCTTTCGGGGCAATCTGCATAGATAATCTGCATAAACGATTTCTAAGTACCCAAGAATAAGAGCTTTTCTGTATCAAATGTTGCATGCATGACATCATTTCCCCTCTCAATTCTGCCTCCCTCTGTGCCCGCCCCCTCCAAAGCCGCTACGCCAGCCTCTTCCATGTCCTTGCGCATCTGACTGACCATGATCGCTTCCTCCGCCACTTTCAGAACCGCCACGCCAGCCTCTTCCATGTCCTTGCGTACCTGGATGGTCATAGCCGTTTGCTTTGTCCTCTTCTGGCTGACCCGTCTCAGAGCCGCTTTCTTCACCTGCAGGCTGTTCCGTTGCCTCAGGACTGGTTCCCAGTGCATCCGCAACGGCGTCCATAATGCTATTACTGGAAAATGTGGCGCCGCTGACTGCACTGACATCAAGCGTTTGCTCTGTAAGAATCGCATTAATCACGGCAGATTGCGCTTTTTGAAAAAACTCCTTGTCATCCAAAAATGAAAGCACCGTAATATCTGAAATATATCCGTCCTCCACGGTAACCTGCACCTCTGTAGTTCCCCGAAACCCTTCTCCTATGCCCATGTAAACACCATCTTTGTAATTTCCTCTTTTCGTTTTTTCTATTTTTACTGCAGGCTGTTGCGATACAGTTTCCGTAACAGAAAAGGATGCCAAATTTCCAACAACGACTGTACCGCCAATCGCTGCAGCGGCGGCAGTCCCCGCCATAGCGGCGGCAGGATTTACAGACAGGCTGTCTTTGGGACATATCGCAAGGCACTGCATACACTGAATACATTCCCTGGAGACTACTGCGTCATTTTCGGGTATCTCGATTCCCATGCTGCATGATCTTGTACAAAGTCCACAATTCGTGCAGGAATCACTTTGGCGTCTTATTTTATAGAGCCTCTTTCCAGATACTACAGCAAGCAACGCCCCCAGCGGACACAGATACCGGCAGAAAAAACGCTCCACAAACAAAGAGCCGGCAGCTATTGCTAAAAGCAGCGCAAATCCCACCGTAGGTATAGATGAGGAGACGAGAGAAAAATTTCCTGAAACCAACATCCCAAACACGCCCCAGGGATTCCACGAAGAATCTACAGGCAGAGCCAGTAACCACACGCCTGCCGTTATCAATACAAGGATCACATATTTCAGAAATTTCATTATGTAGTCAAATCGTTTTGGAATCTGTACTTTCTTTAAAATAATCCGTTTTGAAAAAAAGAAAATAAGCTCCTGAATCATTCCAAAAGAGCAGAGAAAGCCACAGAAAAAACGTCCCCATAGCATAGTAATCAAAAATACCATGAAAACAAGGATTATCTGTGGAAACAACCCGTTAAAAGAAAAACTGCCATCCATAAATGCTGTCAGTAAATCTCTTACTGCTGAAAACACCATGATAAACAATCCCGGAAACAGGATAAAAGCGGCAAACTGAATCAGGTGCCGGATCAATTGTGTGAAAAAACCTCGCTTCTTACTCAAAAACAACTACCTCCCAAACATAATTCATTTACTCTTCAAAAAAAATTTCTCTTGCAATCCGCATGTGATCTTTATCTCCCCGCTGCTGCTTATGAAAACAGCCTCTATTCCATGTTTTTCCAAAAGAGGCAGACCGCTTTTCTCACCCAATACGCATATGCCCGTTGCCAGCGCATCCAGCGCCATAGCGCCGTCTCCGACCAAGGTTAGGGACAGCAGCCCTGAATCTGCCGGCCAGCCCGTGCGTGGATCAATGATATGATGGTACCGCCTGCCGTCAAGAAAGAACCCTCGCTCATAAGTGCCGCTGGTTATAACAGCCTTGTTTTGTACCACAATATCAGCCATCGGCTCGCCGTTTTTTTGATATGGGCTTTGAACGCCGATCCTTTGTTCCCTGCCGATGGCAATCACAGTTCCACCAAAATTGACAAGGGCGTTACATACCTTGTATTTCTTGAGAATTCTCAACGCCTCATCAGCCGCATATCCTTTTGCGATGCCCCCAAGATCGATCTGCTGGCCTTTGCGGCGCAAAAATGCAGTGCCTGCTGCCTTATCCAATATCAAATCTGAAAGCCCGATTAGCCTGCGACATTCTATGATATCCGATTTTAACGGAATTTTAGCGGAACGGATCGAGTTTCTCCAGAGTCGGTCCATCGGACCCGACGTAATGTCAAACGCTCCCTGTGTTTCTTTCCCATAAGCTAATGCACGGAAAAGAACAAAAAAAGTATCTTGATGAACAGCCACCGGTTTTATACCTGCCTGCTGATTGATTCTGAAAATATCGCTTCCTGGTTCAAAAAATGAAAAACGCCGATGCAGCTGCAGCGCACGTTCTTTTACCTCTTCTGCTATATCTGGATCAAAATTGCCGTAGAGCGTAACCATGTTGACCGTGCCAAACGCTGGAAAAATTTTTTGTAACACTTTGTCTCTCATATGATTCTCTGATTTATTCAAAACCCTAAGAAAAACCTATTATCAACAGTAACATTGCGAAAAACATAAAGCAACTTGAATAACGGAATCTCAAAAATGATTCATAAGATGATGCTACTTATATTATCAGATAATTATGTATTAGTTGTGTTCAGATTTAAAAAAACGTTGTTAATCGTATTTCAAGTCTACAATCCATCTGATAAGAAAAATATTTTTACATTTTAGTGTCGAACGGTCTTTGCTATACAATAAAACAAGAGGCTGTCGCACTAAGATATCTACTTGTTCAAACGGTTTATATCGCAAAGCAATGTAAACAAATATCTTAGTGCGACAGCCTCGCACCTATCTATGTAAAAATAATTTCTTAAAAATTCTGAATTTGCATTATTGGTTCCTATTTCTCAAAAACAACAAAACCACATTCATAAGGATGATCACAATACATACTTTCTTTCTTTTCCGTGCGGTATAACAAGATTTTCAGTAGAATCAGAAAATCTCCACCACCTGAAAGAATCATGATTTCTGCCAAAAAAAATAACAATAATTGATTTGCGATCACCGCAGCCACTGCCACTCCGCCCCCTAAAACCAAGGTAGGCATAGCAACCCCTAACAGATACTGCCACTTTCTCAATGGCTCTGAGCAAGTGCAGTATGGAGAAAAACTACTCCAAATAATTCCAAAATCAATTGATTGAAAATGATTTTTTGCAAAAAGACTCCAGGTAATTCCATGTATTAACTCATGCAGAATGGATAGACATAAAATAAGCATAAGTAATGCTACAAGAAATCCCCACGAAAGACAATCTAAATCAAAACCATTCACCTTATAGTATATCCAAAATGCTAAAGCCATAAATGGCAGCATAATTAAAAGCCATAACGGTTTTGCTTGTTGAGTATTGATAATTATATTCTTCATTTTATATCCTTTTTGCTGCATTTCAGAGCTTATTTTTTCAAAGTCATTTTTACGTTTCAATTCTTTTTCTG
>OFFX01000937.1_pt1 | contig 22423 bp, 26 predicted proteins | sample 1521511 | NCBI WGS metagenome assembly OFFX01 (sample SAMEA3504125, study PRJEB24116) | mouse gut metagenome | biome: mouse gut; feature: mouse-associated habitat; material: faeces | place: Denmark | collected 2011
TAAGACGGACGATTAGCGCAATGGTGGGGAAAGGCTCGGTCAACCATAACAGCCGTAAATTCAAAGCGGAGAATGTTGACGGAGAACGGTCACATCTCAATGTAGATTACTGCAATGAGAATATAAAGAAAGTGTATCATAAGCTATTTGGTGAAGCGTTGCAAAGATACAATGAAAAGCAGACGAGGGCAGACCGCCGCATTGCCGATTATTATGAGAAGATACGGAACTCAAAGCAGGAAAAGCCGTTCCATGAGCTGATTTTGCAGATTGGGGATAAGGAAAATATGGGCGCAGGAAGTGAAAACGGACAGCTTGCAAGGCAGATTTTGGATGAATATTATCATGGATTCCAAGAACGAAACCATAATCTCTATGTATTTTCCGCTCATATCCATATGGATGAGGCAACGCCACATCTTCATATTGATTTTGTCCCATTCACGACTGGCAGCAAGCGTGGACTTGATACGAGGGTATCTCTAAAACAGGCGTTAGCGGCGCAGGGATTCAAAGGCGGCTCCCGTGGCGATACGGAGTGGAGCCAGTGGGTACAGTCCGAAAAAGAAAACCTTGCCGCTGTGATGGGGCGGCATGGCATTGAATGGGAGCATAAAGGCACGCATGAGAAACATTTGTCTGTCCTTGATTATAAAAAGCAGGAGCGGGAAAAAGAGGTCATCCAGCTTGAGGGGCAGATTTCAGAGAAAAAAGAGGAATTTCAAGTATTGTCGGACAGGGTGGAGAATTACGACAAAGGCATGGAAAATCTAAAAACTCTGGAACAGGTTCTTGACACTTCTCCAGAGTACCAGTTGCCAGAGCCGCAGGGGTTCATGTCTGCAAAATCATATAAAAATAAAGTGGCAGAGCCTTTGGTACAAAAGCTGAAATCGCTTGTTAAAACAGCTCTTATAAGGTGTTATGAAGCGTGGGACAGCTACTATCGGCTGAACGTCACAAACAGCAACCTCCACCGTGAAAATGAGGGGTTAAGGAAAACCAATGAGAAACTGGCAGGGGAAAATGAATACCTCCGTGCGGAAAACAAAGGTTATAAGCTGCTCCGCAAGGCATTTGGAAGTAAGCAGATAGACAATCTTTTAGAGCAGGCAAAAGTAGCACAAAAATCAAAACAGCGTGGGAATCACTTTAAAAACAACAAAGAGGAAAGGTAGGAAACACTATGGAAAACAGGATTTATGACGAAAATAACGGTCTCTGGTATGCAAAGCAAGGCGACTATTACCTCCCAGAGCTTGCATTACCTCCCGAAGAAGAAAAGCCGATTGGCATATGGGGGCAACATCATTTGCAGTACCTTAAAGAGCATAAACAGTTCGTTTATCTCAATCTGTTGACGAGCGGCAGGCTGAATGAATACCTTGCAAGCGTAGATGAACAGGCAGAGGATATGTTTTTTCGGCTGGTAAAGGAATATGCCAACAGGCAGGGAGTGACGGAAAGGTTAAAAGAGGAAAATCAGCTTTTATGGGTTCAAAATATGAATAATATTCATGCTTGTGTGCGAGAGATTGTGAAAAATGAGATAATTTATAGTTTTTAAAGACGGAATAGATTTATTTTTGCATTGACAAAAGCGACATTAGTGTCTATAATACAAAAAAGACAATGATGTCGCTTTTGAAAGGAGAAATTAATAATGAAAGAGTTTAAGTTAAGGGCATGGAAAACAGAGGATGCAAAATCATTAGCGCAATCTGCTAATAATCTGAATATTGCTAAAAATTTGCGGAATGCATTTCCTAATCCATACACATTAGAATCTGCAATTTGGTATATTAATGATAGTATTGCCAATGTAGGAAAGAAACAAATCAATTATGCCATTGTGGTTGGTGGACAGGCTGTTGGCAGTATTGGAATATTTGTAAAAGACGATGTATATGAAAAGTCTGCGGAACTTGGCTATTGGCTTTCAGAGGATTATTGGCGTAAAGGTATCATGTCAAAAGCAGTTCAGATAATTTGTAAAGAGGCGTTTGAAAGGTTTGATATTATCCGTATATTTGCCGAGCCATTTGCCGACAATGCAGGTTCAAGGAGGGTTTTGGAAAAAGTGGGATTTATCTGTGAGGGTACAATGCGGAACGGTGTTTATAAAAATGGAGAAATTCATTCCTACTGTATGTATTCCATTTTGCGGGAGGAATTTACTGTCTGATATGGGAAAAAAAGGAGCAAAAACAAAAGAAGCAATCCGTCGGCAGGCATACCGATTATTTGCAGAAAAAGGTTTCAAAGCAGTAACAATGACTGATATTTGTGAAAAAACAGGGTTAAGCAGAGGTGGACTTTATAGATATTATTCTGGGACAGAAGAGATTTTTTCGGAAATTCTTTCAGAGGAATATGTGATAGCAGACCGTATTGAAAAAAAGGAAAAGGCAAGCGCAATATTAGAAGATATGCTTGAGGCAATAAAGGCTGAAATTATGGATAAGGAGTTATCTTTAAGCTTTGCGATTTATGAATATGCTAATCTGGGAAATGAGGATTTTTTTGCCAATATCAATGACAGAGCCAAAAAACGATGGATGAGTCTGTTGGAGTATGGGATGGAAACAAAAGAGTTTAAGGCAGTTGATACCGAACAGATTTCTGATTTGATTTTGTATTATTATCAGGGGCTGAGAATGTGGTCGAGAGTTATTTTGTTTGACGAGCAAGTAGCGGAGCATTATGTAAGAACTGTGAAACAACTGCTGTTAAAGGAATAAAATCATAAATTTTTCAAACTGTCTCATTGCATATATTTTTTCATTGCATTATGCTTTCATGCAGGAGGTGCTTATTTATGGCTGATGAAAATAAAAAAGACTTTAATGCGATGCTGAACGATAGTAAGGATATGCCTAAGTTTCAGACCATTACAGATGAAAAAAGTATTGAGAAATATGGTGGGGACAGAATGTATTTTGCTCCGCCGATTGAGTATGACAAAGTAATGCGGCTTGTGCCATTTGGGAAGTTGCTTACAGTAGGTACAATAAGAGAATATTTTGCAAAGCAAAGTGGAGCCGATTTTACAGAGCCGATAACAGCAGGAATATTTGTTTCAATTGTTGCATGGGCGAGTTATCAGCGAGCGGATAATAAAACGCCATTTTGGAGAACGCTAAAAGCAAATGGCGAATTAAATGCAAAATATCCTGGAGGTATTGAAGAACAGAGGAAAATGCTTGAGAAAGAAGGACACACAATTATTCGGAAAGGAAGGAAGAATATTAGATATTATGTGAAGAATTATGAAGACGCATTATTTTCATTGTAAGTTAATGGAGGATGAGGGAAAATGAGAGTTGAATGGTTATATTGTCCTGTTTGTGGTAATAAAACCCGTAATAGAATAAGAGAAGATACTGTTTTGAAAAATTACCCTCTTTACTGTCCGAAATGCAAGCAGGAAACTTTAGTTGAGGTTAAGGACTTGGCAGTGATGCCTATAAAGATGTTGTCGAAAAATTAAAGAATACATCTTGATTCTCTAAGCAGAATCGCTTATAATCTAAATCACAACATATTGCTATTATCCGCAGTTGCAGAGCAAGTGTTATCAACAGCGATAACAAAATGATAACATTAGCTCATATAGGCAGGATAATATGGATATATCAAATAATCAAAAGATTTACATACTCGACAGAGAATAATTTCTAAACAAAATTAGTTAGGAAAAGTCGAGTTCGAGTGAGAGGGTAAATCCTCGCAAGTCTTGAAAAATCAGGACTTGCGGGGATTTTTTAATTGGCGGTGGGTACGATTTGGGTACAGATTTTTTAATCCAGCTTATTATTAATCAAACGATGTTCTGTATCTTCCATAACTTGATCGTGGAGCCGTTGGATGCTCAGGTCAAAAAAGGCATCTCCGTGCTGTTCGGGGTAAGTGTCCATCCAGCGGTCATAATCCGTTTCGGCTTTAATGAGAGCCTCCCCACGCTTTTTTGCATCTTTGATTTCATTGCATTTTTCTACATCTTCTAAAAATTTCTCGTAACGCTGGCACCATGCGTTCATCAGCGTCAGGGTTTCAAAACGTATTCCAACAGTATCATTGCCCTCATCGTCTTTACACGTAAAAAGATGTCCGTTGTACTGCCGGGCAATCTGGAATAAGCGGTGCATGGCTTTAATCATGTCAAAATCGGAATTTTCCAGTACCTCCGGATTGACGGCAAGAGCGTTTGCAATTTTTTCAAGGGATGATGGCTTGGGGTTGCGTCTGCCGCTTTCGTAGGCACGAATATAGGCTTCGCTCGCACCAACCAATTCACCTAACTGTTTCTGGGTAAGACCACGCTCTTTGCGGATGCGGCGTATATTTTCTCCAACGGTCATAAGTTTGCCTCCTAAAGTTTTAGCTGTGTATTTGCACTAAATCAATCATACCACATAAAAAGAAAAAAATAAAGCAAAAAAGATATTGACAAGAAACAAAAGTTACGATATGATAAAAACGAAACATAAAGATACTATACAGAAACAAAAAATAAGAAGGAGAGGACATAACATGAATGAAAAGATTTACTACAATGCAAAGGATATTTCTAAGATGCTTGGTGTGAGCATGGGAAAATCCTACAAGATTCTCAGAGAGATGAACAGGGATTTGGCAGACAGGGGATTCCTTACGATTGCAGGGAAAATTCCTGTGGAGTATTTCAGGGAGAAATGGTACGGAGCAGCAAAGGAGGCAAGCGTATGAGCTGTAATGCAAAGAAAGATCCAAACGGCACTTGGAGAATACAGTACCGCTGGACGGACTGGACAGGGGCAAAGAAGAAGTCACAGAAAAGAGGGTTCAAAACAAAGAAAGAAGCGGAAGAATGGTATGCACATTTTTTATTGCAGCAATCTTCTGATCCAACAATGACACTTGCTGATTTTTGGGAGATTTACAAAGCAGATATGGAAAAACGTCTGCGGAAAACGACCATGAAACAGAAAGAGTATGTGATGAATGATAAAGTCCTGCCTTACTTTGGCAAGACACCAATCAATGAAATCACTGCACCTATGATAAGGAAATGGCAAGGGGAAATGATGGAGAAGGGCTTTAAGCCGACTTATCTGAAAACCATACATAACCAGCTCAGCACCATTCTGAATTATGCAGTCAATTTTTATGAGTTGCGCTCTAATCCATGCCGGAAAGCGGGAAGTATGGGAAAGAGCAGGGCTGATGAAAGACCATATTGGACTTTGGAAGAATTTCAGAAGTTTTCGGATGCAATTATGGATAAGCAGGATTCGTGGGTTGCATTCCAGATTTTATTCTGGACAGGGATGCGTTTGGGAGAGCTGCTTGCGCTTCAGGTAAAGGACGTAAATTTTGAGGAAGGCACGATTACAGTTGATGAATCCCTTGCGAGGATTGACGGGGAAGATTTAATAACCGCACCGAAAACAGAAAGTTCCATCAGGGTAATTACGATACATAAAGAATTGCAGGAGGCGATAAAGGAGTATATTGCAACGCTTTATCGGGCGAGGGCAGGCACACGCCTTTTTGCAGGAAGGACAAAGAGTTTTTTGGAACATGAAATGGAACGGGGAATCAAGCTGTCCGGTGTAAAAAAGATTACCGTCCATTGTACCAGACACAGCCATGCGAGTATGCTTGTACAGATGGGATTTAGTCCTGTTGAGATTGCAAAGCGGTTAGGGCATGGGAAAGTTACAACTACGATTGAAACATACTGTCATCAGTCTATGGATGCACAGATAAAAATTGCAGACAGGCTTGGAAAAGTGGAGAGGGGTGAGGAAGGTGGCGTGTAAGCGTGAAGCGAGGTTTCGGCGTAATACAATTGCATTCTGGCTGAGTGATGAGGAAAAAGCCCAAGTGGAAGCGAGGATTATATTATCGGGACTTCCCAAAGGAGATTATTACCGCAAAGCCATATTGGGACAGGAAGTGATGGTAACTGCCGGAAATTATATGTCTAACAGAGTTGCAAAAGTGTTAGAGCAGATATTGGAGCATTTAAAAAGCGGAAATGTAGAAGATGAACAATTACTGTTAGAATTGATAAAGCAGTTAGTAGAAATTGGACAGAATGAAAATGTCCCTGCTGGTAACAGGGACATTTCAGAAACAGAGTAAGTTGTTGGCGCAATTTACTCTGAATATAAAAAGGATAAGCCTCTTTATATTGTTATGCAGATTTATTATAGCAGAGGCTTTTCCAGATGAAAAGGAGGAGAAGCTGTAAAATTGAATATTTTTTCAGAGGTAAAGGAACATCTGACGGCAAGACAAGCAGCAGAATATTATGGTCTGAAAATTAAGAGAAATGGGACTGCCTGCTGCCCGTTCCATGATGATAGGCATCCAAGCATGAAGATAGATAAGAATTATCACTGTTTTGCTTGCGGCGTTGGTGGAGATGCAATTGATTATGTTTCCCGTATGTTTGGATTGTCACAGTATGATGCGGCACTAAAGCTAATAGAGGAGTTTGTACTGCCTATTGATACAAAAGGAAACGAAAATTTAAGCGTACAGGAAAAAGAACGTATCTGTAGGGAAAAAACAGAGCGTGAAAGAATTACACGCATTCAAGAACGATTTGAAAAATGGTGCAATCAGACTGTTAATTTATTGAGAACCTGTATTTCAGAGATTGACTGTGCAAATCGTTTCCTTATTGGTAAACCGCCTGACATTATTTTTTCGGAAGATTATGCACAGATACTTCATGCAGAGCCGCTGGTGGGTTACTGGCTGGATATTCTGTGTATGGGAGATGTTTCAGAAAGACAAGAGTTGTTTTTAAAGGATAGGAAGAAGGTGGAGGAAATTGCAGGAAAAGTCTGCACAGGCAGAAAACGAATTATGGAACGCAGTCGGGGAAGTGCTTGATGCGGAGATGAGTACAGTAGAGGACATATTGGAGTCGCTTGCAAGAACACAGAAAGGGAATGTAAAATCTTCCATCGAAAACTGCATGACTATTTTATACAGAGATCCAGTGCTGAAAGATGCCATATGTAAAAATGAACTGACAAATAAAATTGATATTGTAAAGGCGCTGTTTTGGAAACGGAACGGAAACTGCATTACAGATGTGGATATGTACCAGATTCAGCGTTACATAGAAACAAATTATGGTATTTCCAATGATAAAGCGATTAACAAGGCGGTCAGTATCGCCGCCAGTGAGAAAAGCTATCACCCGATAAGGGAATTTCTTGAAAATCTGCACTGGGATGGGAAAAGCAGGATTGCAGACCTGCTCCCACGCTTTCTTGGCGCAGATGACAATGAATATACAAGGGAAATCATGCGTCTTTTGATGCTGGCGGCAGTCCGACGGATTTATGAACCGGGCTGTAAGTTTGAGATTATGGTCTGCCTTGTGGGAGGGCAGGGCGCAGGAAAGTCTACATTTTTCCGTTTCCTTGCTGTCAATGACGAGTGGTTTACAGACGATTTGAAGCGTATGGATGATGAAAATGTATATAGCAAGATGCAGGGGCATTGGATTATTGAAATGTCGGAGATGCTTGCAACTGTCAATGCAAAAAGTATTGAAGATATTAAGTCGTTTTTGAGCAGGCAGAAAGAAACTTACCGTATTCCCTATCAGACTTATGCGGAGGACAGACCGAGACAGTGTATTTTTGTCGGCACATCAAACAACCTTGATTTCCTTCCGCTGGACAGGACAGGAAACAGAAGGTTTGCGCCCGTTCTGGTTCATCAGGAACATGTGGAGAAACATATCCTTGAGGACGAGAAGGAGTCGAGGGAATATATTGTGCAGGCATGGGCGGAGGCAATGGTTATCTATAAGAACTGTCCACATGAATTGAAGCTGTCAAAGGAAATGGAAGAATATCTGAAAGATATGCAAAAACAGTTTATGCCTGAAGATACAAAGGTGGGCATTATTCAGGCTTGGCTTGACGATTGTACTGACGAATATGTGTGCAGTGAGATGATTTACAGAGAAGCACTTCGACATGAGTATGAAGAACCGAAACAGTGGGAGATTAAAGAAATCAACAGTATCATGAATATCTGTATTAATGGGTGGGAGAAAGTTACATCTCATAGGTTTAGCAGGTATGGTTTGCAGCGTGGCTGGAAACGTAGAACAGATAATCAGGGTTTTATGCCGCTACCGGATAATGCACAGACGCCTTTTAAGTAAAACAATATTTTAAGTTCTTTTTTATCCCGTTTACAATGCGTGTTTACATTTTTGTAAACGGTGGGTTTACAAAGAAATATAGGAAACTCAATGTTTCCCGACACTTGTAAACGGTGTAAACAGAAAAAACTGAAAACGCAGTAATGAGATTAACAGGAAAATGGAGGGCATTTATTATGCAGAAATTTAACAGCAGTACAAAAATAATTATTGGAGTAGATCATGGATATGGCAACATGAAAACAGCGCACAGGGTATTCAAGACAGGCGTGGAATGTTTTGAGGAAGAGCCGATTGTCAGCATGAATTACATCAAATATAAGGACAGGTATTATGTGATCGGGGAAAACCATTTGATTTATCAGGGAAATAAAACGGATTCAGATGAATTTCATATTCTGACGCTTGCGGCACTGGCGGAGGAACTGAAATTCAGAGGTATCCATGAAGCAAATGTAACATTGGCGGTGGGACTTCCGCTTGCTTGGGCGAAAGCGCAGGCGGCGGATTTTAAGAAATATCTGATGCAGGAGCAGGAGCTGCATTTTGAGTTTCGGAAAGAGAGGTATCATGTGCATCTGTGCGGCGTGGAAGTTTTCCCGCAGGGATTTGCCGCCGTTGTCAATCTGGGTGTAATGACAGGAATGAATATGCTGGCGGATATTGGAAACGGAACAATGAACGTGATGCAGATTGTTGATAATAAGCCGTTGGAAAAAAGTCTTGTAACGGATAAATTTGGCGTAGGTATCTGCATGAAGAAGATACAGAAAGAGCTGTCAAAAGAAAATGGCGAGGGCATAACTGAATTGCTGATTGAGCCGATTCTAAGGAATGGCATACAGGGAAGAACAGATGCTATGTCTGTAAAAGTAGAGCGCATAGCAAAACAGTATGCAGAAAATATCAAAAAGCGTCTGATAGATTACGGTTATAAAGAAGGGCTGGTGCATTTATACATAATCGGCGGAGGAGGCTGCCTGCTCAGACATTATAGTGATATTGAATCAAAGGGGAATGTGACTTTTATCGAGGACATCTGTGCTAATGCGAAAGGATATGAATACCTTGCAACGCAGAAACAGCGCAGGCAGAGGTAGCGCTATGAAGAAAACCTATAAATGTAGCAACATCAAGTTCTGTATGGACGATGAAAATCAGCGCAGGACATGGGAATATCTGCAAAGCCTTTCCCGAAAAGAAGGTTCTTATGGGAAGGTGCTTTCGGATGCGTTTGTGGCGGTTCTTGACAGAGAAACGCAGATTAGGGCAGACGATGAAATGGATTCGCGATTAGAACTGGCAGAACAGAAATTTGGAAAGTTGGCAGAATTACTGGACAGGATATTAGAACAAAAATTTCATAAAATGACTCAAGAGATGCAGGAAGTGTTTGCAGAGCAAATCAGCAGAGGCTTTAATGAGTATGTTCCTGAATATCACTCCGGCATGAACGTTTCTGCTGACAAAGCTGACACAGACGGAATGGAGCAGATGCAGGAGGCGGAATTATCCGAGGATATGATGGCGTTTGCATTTGCAGTGGGCGAATAGGCGGTTCCGAATTTTATAATTCGGTACTCATTTCCGAAAGGAACGTCTATGAAATGGTACCGAATAAATATTATTCAGTACCGTTGCCCAAAGCGAGTGATGGCGGTATTATGCCGGAATGAGCAGCTCTGCCAGTGCTTTTTATGGCAGACCATGCCGCCGGACTTGCGGCATCAGCCCCGCAGGGCGCCTTACTTCTGATGCGTATGCGTCAGAAGTAATAAGGCGTTACTTTTGACAAAAGTAACAAAACCATAGACAGCTCGAAAACCTAAAAATGTGGGAAAGAAGGTGGTGCATTGGCGGCAAAGACGATTTCTTTTCCCAAAGGAAAGGGATATCTTACACACAACAATCGAGAGTTTATCTGTAATAATGTGGTGCCGGAACGGACATCCTGGAACCGGATTTACATACAGGAGCCGTTGAACGATGCTTATGAGAAATGTTTCGGGCAGGCACTCAGAGATTATAATGCTGCGCAGAAACGTAAGGACAGGCAGAAAGCAGATTATCTGAAGGAAATAGAAAATTCCGGCAACAAGGAAAAGACCTTTTATGAAAATATTGTTCAGATAGGAAAAAAGGAAGATACTCCAGTGGTGGATGAAAACGGAAACCTGACAGAAGATGCCAAGACTGCCATTGAAATCTTAGAACAGTATGCAAAAACTTTTCAGGAACGGAATCCGAATTTATATCTTTTTAATTGTGTGATGCATCTGGACGAAGCAACGCCGCATCTGCATATAGATTATATTCCGGTGGCGCATGGGTATAAAAAAGGCATGGAAACACGCAATAGTCTGACAAAGGCATTCCAGCAGATGGGATTCGCAAAGGCGGTCAGCAGAAAGCAGAATGAAACGGTTGCATGGCAGGAAAGGGAACGGAAATATCTGACGGAACTTTGCAGGGAACGGGGAATTGATATAGAGGTTCTTGGCATACAGCGTGACAATCTTTCTCTGCCGGAATATAAAGCGGTAATGCGTGAAGTGGAGGAACTGGAACAGCAGGCGGAGGCACTGGACAGTCAGAATAAGGCACTGGAGCAACAGAATGACAATCTGGCACAGCGTGCATCAGAACTTGCTGCACAAGCGCAGGAAATGGAGATACATAATAATGAGTTGGTTCTACAGGCGCAGGAGCTTACGGAGCAGATTGAAAAAGCAGAAGAGAAAGAGAAAGCGACAAACGAGGTTCTCGCCAAACATGATTTAAGGGCGGAAACATTCAAAACAATTTCAAAAGAAGTGAATGCGGAAACAAAAAAGATGAAAAGCGTGGTGGTTCCGATGACAAATCTTTTCGGCGGAGAGGAATATGTCAAAGTGAAGAAAAGCGACTGGAACAAAATGCTGGATGCGTTCGGCAGGGCAGTATCGAGGAATCATCTCTTGGAGAAGTATGAGAAGAAAATAGCCAGTTTAGAAAAGAGGATAGAAACGCTTACTGATCAGGTTGAAACATTAAAGCGGTTTGTGGCATCAAAAGGACTTGGAGAAGCGTTTGTGGAATTTGTAAAATCCCTTGCGCCAAAGACGATGAAACAAAAACTGGAAGAGGCAAAAACTGATTCTGCTGAACAAAACCGCCAGAGAAGAACACAGCGGCATGAACTGCCCGAAAAGGGCAAGCAGTGGCAGCAGGAAATGTAAATTTTATGGAAAGAGAGGAACAGACGATGAACATAACTTATGAAAAATGTGGAGATTATCTAATTCCGAATTTAATTCCTGATCCGGAGCCGGAGGGAGAGCTGAGGAAGTTCGGATTGATGCGGAAATCTTATTTGGAAAACCACAGGAGAGGGATTTATTCAGGTTTACTGTTATCGGGCGAATTAAAGAAACATCTGCTGATGGTACAGGAGCAGGCAGAGGAAAGGTTTGATTTGCTGGTGGAGCAGATGACAAAGTTGGAAGGAGTGACTGAGCAGCTAAAGGCGCAGGATCAGATGTTATGGGTGCGGAGAACAAATAATATTAGAGCAAGGGCGGAGGAGATTGTGAGGGAAGAAATAATTTTCGCCTTATAATGGCAAAAGGGCTATGACAATATGTTGTAGCTCTTTTTTCAATAATATACAAGATAGCATTGAATTTGTTCCGAAAAAAGAATATAATATAAATGATTTGGAGGGATATTATGGAATATTTAACTTCTGAAGAAATTGCACAAAGATGGGATATATCATCAAGGCGTGTTACTACCTTATGTAAGAATGGAAGAATAGACGGAGCAATTCAGAAAGGCGGTATTTGGCTGATACCAGATGATGTGCAAAAGCCTGAAAGCATGAAGCGTGGAAGAAAAAAGAGCAGGAGTGAAGACGATGGCAGGAAATAGTAATTTAAAGGATTCTTTTAAAAATAGGCAAGATGAATTTTATACTCATTTAACATTGATAGAAAATGAGTTGAAACATTATAGGGATTTCTTTAAGGGAAAAGTTGTTTTGTGTAATTGCGATGATCCATATGAGAGTAATTTTTTTAAGTACTTTGCTATGAATTTTAATGCTTTGGGATTGAAAAAACTGATCACAACTTGTTATGCATCGTCTCCAATTGTATATACTCAACTATCATTGTTTGATAATGGTGAAATTGTGGCAACTGATGAGGGGAAAAAGAAGCCTTATAAAGTTGAAATTACGGAAGTGACAGATGAAACAGGTGATGGAGCTGTGGGCTTATCAGATGTTGAAATTCTTTTAAAAAATAATAAAAATGTGCTTTCTTTACTTGGTGGAGATGGCGATTTTCGTTCAGAGGAATGCGTGGAATTATTGAGACAAGCTGATGTGGTGGTAACAAATCCCCCATTTAGTTTGTTTAGGGAATATGTTGCATTATTGATGGAAAATAACAAGAAATTTATTATTATTGGAAATCAAAATGCAGTTGCATATAAAGAATTTTTTCCTGTTTTTGCCGAAAATAAGGTCTGGCTTGGATATAACAGTGGTCATTTTTGGTTTAAAGTGCCAGATTCTTACGAAGAGAAAAAGACGGATTTTAAAATAGATGATGAAGGTCAAAAGTGGCGAAGAATGGGAAATATATGTTGGTTTACAAATGTTGATATTGAAAAAAGACATGAAGACATGGTTTTGTTTAGGCATTATTCTCCAGAACTATATCCTACATATGATAATTATGATGCCATAAATGTTGATATGACAGCAGAAATACCAGATGATTATTATGGTGTTATGGGAGTTCCTATTACATTTATGGATAAATATAGTCCGGAACAGTTTGAAATACTTGGATTATCTCAAAAATGGGGCTATGGTTTGCAGAGTAATAAAAGATATGATGATTATAAGGAGATGAAGCAGGACGGAACGCCAACGGGAAGTTCAGGCAAAAAAACAAATGGAAATCCTATGCTTATAGGCAAACCTGCAAAGGGTTCTTATTATACGGATGGTAAGGTGTGTGTTCGATCTTTGTATAGCAGGATATTTATTAGGAGAATAAAAAATGAAAATTGAACTTTACGAAATAACTATAAAAGATATAGCAGAAAAATATGTGGATAACCAAGAAGAAGGAGTTGTTGGATATAACGGCAGATTAAATATTCGTCCTAAATATCAGCGTGAATTTGTCTATGACGAAAAGAAAAGGAATGCGGTTATAGACACAATTATGAAAGGATTTCCGTTAAATGTCATGTATTGGGTAAAAAATGATGATGGAACATTTGAAATTTTAGACGGACAGCAGAGGACAATTAGTTTTTGCCAATATGTTGCGGGTGATTTCTCGGTTAATAATCGAATGTTCCATAACCTGACAGTAACAGAACAACAACAGATTCTTGATTACCAGTGTATGATATATTTCTGTGAGGGAAACGATAAAGAAAAACTTGATTGGTTTAAGATTATTAATATTGGGGGAGAAAAGCTAACAGATCAGGAATTAAGAAATGCAGTTTATACTGGAACATGGCTGACATCTGCAAAAAGCATTTTCAGTAAAACGCAATGTGCAGCTTATAATTTGTCCAGCAAATATGTAACAGGTTCACCGATACGACAGGAAATTTTACAGACTGCTATCAGTTGGAAAAATAAAGGCAATATTGAAGAATATATGTCTATTCATCAGCATGATCCAAACGCCAATGAACTCTGGACATATTTTCAGAATGTTATCAATTGGGTTATGCTGACATTTCCTAAATATCGCAAGGAAATGAAAGGTATTGATTGGGGCAAACTGTATGATACATATGGTTCAAATTTATATGACACCAATGAATTAGAAAAACGTATTGCAGATTTAATGATGGATGATGATGTTACCAATAAGAAAGGTATTTATGAATTTGTTTTATCCGGTGAAGAACGTTGCCTGAATATAAGGGCATTTACGGAGAGTCAGAAGCGAAGAATATATGAGTATCAAAAAGGTATTTGTAATATGTGCCATAAGCATTTTGAATATGAAAAGATGCAGGGAGATCATATTACACCTTGGAGCAAGGGCGGAAAGACGGTAGATGATAATTTGCAGATGTTATGTGAGGATTGTAATAGGAAGAAGTTGAATATGTGATAGATAGTGAGGTAGTGAGAATGGGGAAAATACATTTTTATAGGGAGTATGTAGACTTAGCAGTAAAGTTAATGGATGCTAAAAGTAAAATTGAAGATATAAAAGCTTTAAAGGATGTGAATGAAATTAATTTTATGATTAATACTGCGAAACCGACTGTGGAGTTTGTTGATGCAGCGAAACAGTTGGATAGACGAATCAATGCGGATTATCCAGAAATTAGTGAGATGCATAATATAGCATCAAACATGACAGGTCATATAAGTACATGTCAGAACAAGACGTATTCAGAGTATGATGCGATTTTAAAAGATTTGAATAGTGACTTATATGGAATTTTGGCATCTGTATTATTGAAACATGGAAAGATTTCTTGCATTAAGGAGTTCATTGAAAGTGTTGATTAATAATTATTAAATTAAACTCGTTATACGCGTGTAGTGAATTGAGGAGAAAGGAAAATGGAGTTAATGGATATATTTAATATTATTGCAGGTGTGGCATCAATAATTTCTTTAATTATTAGTATTGTTTCTTTGTATAAAGTTAATGCAGTTGAGAAAATTATTAAATCGAAGCAAAACATAAGTGACAGCAATATAACAAGGAGTTCGGTTACTCAAGTTGGAGGAGATTATACAAACAAATAATAGTATAATGGATAGGAAGTGCCATATATGAATAGGAAGAATGAGCAGAAGATAGAAAATGCAAATATAAATAATTCGATTGTGTTACAGACTGGTGGAGATTTATATTTGACTGATCATTTTTTTAAAGAGTTAGCAAACATTCAAGGTAATACACGATTGCTAAATAGTTTAATTAAAGAAAAAATAAAAACTTGTTCAGAACTTGTTCTTAGGAGAAATATTGTTGAATTACGGAAAGTAATTCAAGCTTTTTTAACATATGGAATTTCAGGTGTAGAGCGTGATTTACAGCAACAAATTAGATATTATCAGTTTTTGGTAGCATTATTAGAAAAAAATATTTCTGAAATGAATGATGCTTATGATTTGTTAGAAGCAAAATATTTACAAGATGCCACATATGTTAAAGATATTTTATATGAGGAAGAGAGTAGCAATTGGAATGAATTTTCAATTTTATACTTAGAGAGTCAAGTGGTTGTTCTTGATTTAATATTTGAACAAGGAAACTATACAAAGATTGAAGATTTTGGAAAACAAATGGAAATGTCCAAAGTAAATGTAGACGATACATTTTTATATTATGTGGGACTGTCATTATTTAATCTTCAAAAGTTTGATGAGGCTTTATGCTGTTTAAATTGTATACAGGATAAAAGTAAGCGTACTAATATTGTTATTGTAACCTTATTAGTTAAGGCACTGATTGCAATAAAACAGTATGATTATTTTGCTAATAGCCAAGAAGAATTGCATGAGTTATATGATTTAATTGTAGCAGAAGAAACAAGAAATCCAGATGCAATAGTTGGGTGTGAGGTTTTAATAGGGAATGTTAAATTAACAATATGTCTTGATATTATGCCGGATAGATTTTACGAAGTGTATTCGCAATTTACGACACAAGTACAAGATGATGTTAATATTCAGTTAAATTTGGGTTTGTTTTATGAAATGAAATCTGAGTATGAGAAGGCACTTGTCGTATATGAAAAAATTAAGGATAACAAAGATTCAAATATTGTGTTTAGGTATTTATATTGCAACTTTGTATTAAAAAAATACGATAAGGTGATTGTGGAGTATGAAAACTTGCCTAGAGAATCTATTACCAGTTTAATTACAAGTATTTGGTTGGGGTGTATAAAAGTAACTGATTATGAAAGATTTATAAAAGAATTAAAAGCATATATAGATAAGTATCAGTCATCAATAAATGACATTTATTATCTTTCATTATCTGTGGGTGATGAAAAAGAGTTGTTTGATAAATTCTTTTTGGATTTGTTTGTTTCTAATCTGGATAGGCTTAGTAACATGGAATTTTTGAGGGTAATAAGTATTGTAAGAGTATTATTAATTTGTGAACATATAAATCATGCAATAACTTTATTGAATAAAATTGAAGTGACAGGAAATATTCCAGATGACATGCTTGAAAATATTTTCCGAATAATATATTTATATAAAAGAGAAATGTTGGAAAATGATAGTGATAAGATTTTAAATGTGGAAGAAATCAAACTGGCAGATGAAAAAATAGCTTTTTGTAATTGGTTTATTAATGTAGGATATAGAAAGGAACTCTTTATTAAAGAGAAGATTAATTGTTTATCTGCATTACGTAAAAAGAATGAAATGTTGAAATGTTCTAAAGAATTGTATGAAATGACAGGAGAAGTAGAAACTGCAATAAATATCATTGCATTGTTATTAGAAAATAAGAATACGGATGTGAAAGAGTATGAGAGTTATATAGAAAGACTGGAGAAGGAAATTGACTCTAGAGCATGTTTGGCTATTGCGAGTGCATACGGTTATTTAGGAAAAGTTGACCTAGCTGATTTTTGGGGATATAAAGCAATTTTTTTCTTGAATAATAAGACTGATTTTGAGATCCTTAAAGGATATATGGCACTTCGATTTCAAATATTACCTGCTCAAGAAAATAATATCATTAATTATGAAATGGTAACGGGGAACACGGTTATAACCATTCGGCAAGATTCAACAACAGATTATATTTGTTTAGACGATGAAGAGGAATTATATGAGTATATCAAAACTAATTTTAGTTTAAATGCAAAACATTATGGGAAAAGGGATCTTGCTTATATAAGATTGAAAAACAAAAAAGTTGGTGAGGTTATTTCTATAGATGAAGATGAATACGAAATTATAGAAATTGTATCTAGAGAAGTTTTTTGTTTTAGATATGTGCTTTCTCTTTGTGCAAATCATCCAAAAGAAACAGAAGTAATTGCCGTATCAGTTGATGAAGAAGAATCTCCGGAAGCGTTAGTTAAGTCATTACGTCGTGCTATAGAGAAAGCAGGAGGTAAAAAGAAAGCACAGGAAAATTTATTGTTAGGTTATCATTTTGAAGATAATGAGTTAGGTTTTCCAATTGAAATATTGGTGGCAGGGAATTATGAACGATATGTTGATGCTGTTAAAATGTTATTATATTCGCAAAATCAAGCATTGTATGCAGGAGAAGTAAGTAATATATGCTTTGATAAGAAAAGAATAATTTTGACATTTCCATCGTTATTAATTATAAAATTATTGGATATGCAAGATATACTTAAGCCATACTTAAACCAAATTGTTATTCCAAAATCATTGATTGAATTTGTTGCACAATTAGCAAGAAAGGCAACAGATCAACAGGTTATATCACCGGGAAACCTTATAGACCAAGAAAACGGAACAATGGTAATGATACCATTTGATAATGCCATAATTGAGTTATATACTGATATTTATGAATTATGTTTAAAATTTCAGCAAGAGGAAATTTTAGTTGAAGAAAGAACTGATTTTACTGTTGCAGAAGATGTTTCGGCAGATATGATTTTTTCATCACTAAAAATAGATAATTCCCAATTGGATTGTTTGATATTGGCAAAAAAACTGAATGATTGCATATATATATGCGATGATTTGTTTTTAAGAAAGATTGCAGCATCTGCAAGTATACATAATGCTAATAGTATGAGCTTTATACAGGTGTTAGAGGATAGGGAGCGTGCTGTAGAATTATGTTTTAAACTTTCAAAAACCAATTATATTTATATTCCGATAATTGCTGATAATATGGATTCGCTTAAAGAATTATGGAAAAATATGCTTAATGGTGAAAGAAAAAGCATACACTATGAGAAAGTTATAAGAAATATGATTGGCAATATGTTAATGATGTTTGCAGAAAGGAATATATCAGTTGATACGGAGTAAAATGAAATATTATACATATTCTTTGAGGCATTTCAATGAGTGATATTGGGGTGCGTTGAAAGAAACATAGTATTTGATAATAGAATTTTAATTCGCTACGCGCTGTGTAGCGAATTGGAAAGATTGTTTTGGCAATAGGAATATGACAATAGAAAGCAGGTGAAAAGTATGCCAGAACATCAGACAATAGAATGGAAAGAATTATGGCATGATGAGTTCTTAGAGTGGATTTGCGGCTATGCAAACGCTTATGGCGGAACGCTCTATATTGGAAAAAATGACAATGGCGATGTTGTTGGAATCAGCGATAAAGACAGGAAAAAGCTGTTGGAGTCTATTCCAAATAAAATTACGGATACAATGGGTATTGTAGCAGATGTCAATTTGCTATACGAAAATGACTTGCAATACATTGAGATTATTGTAGAGAAGTACCCGTCCCTCATTAGCTATCATGGTAAATATTTTTATCGTTCTGGTAGCACGATGAGAACGATAACAGGAAAAGAACTGGACAAAGCAATCTTGAAGTCACAGGGAAGAACATGGGACGGTATGCCAATTCCGAAGCTGAAAGTGACAGATTTAAGAAGAGAAGCAATTGATTTGCTGAAAGAAAAGGCGATAAGAAGAGGAAGGCTGACAGAGGAAGAAACAAAGGTTGATGATACAATATTGATGGAAAATCTTCACCTAATTGATGAAGATGGTTATCTGATAAGAGCAGCAATGTTGGCATTCTATAAAGATCCGGAGAAATGGGTTACAGGTTCTTATATTAAGATTGGCTATTTTGGGAAATCAGATGCCGACTTGAAATATCAGGACGAGGTACATGGTTCTCTGATTGAACAGATTGATAAGACGGTTGATTTGGTTTATACGAAATATCTGAAAGCTTTGATTTATTATGATGGGATTCAGAGGATTGAGCAGTTTATGTTTCCACAGGAAGCATTTCGTGAGATATTGCTGAATGCGGTGGTTCACAAGGATTATAGTGCCTGCAATCCTATCCAGATTAGTGTATATGAGGATAAAATATATATTTGGAATGATGGAGAGATGCCGTCTGATTTGAATTCAACGGAGAAACTGTTTGAAAAACATTCTTCCAAACCGTATAATCCTAAGCTGGCAAATGTTTTCTTTAAGAGCGGTATGATAGAGGCGTGGGGCAGAGGTTTTGACAAAATCAAGGAAGCATGTGCAAAGTACGATGGACGCCTGCCAGAATACAATATCAGCACATCTGGAATTATGGTGCTTTGTAAGGCGTGTGATAAGTATTTGGAGTTGCTGAATGATGAGGAAAATTTGCATCTTGGTCAAAGTCGCAGAGATCATGACCAAGATGGTCATGATGTGGTCATGATGATTTTGGATTTTTGTAAAGAAGCAAAATCTATTCCGGAAATCATGGAAAAATTTGGATTTGATAGTCGGACGAGTTTTAGAAGAAAGTATTTAAACACATTAGTAAAAGAGGGAAGATTAAAAATGACCTTGCCGGATAAACCCAGAAGTAAAAATCAAAAATATTTTTCATAACCGAGATCATGACCAAAATGGTTATGATGAAAGTAGCTATTAAAGAGATAGAAATTTATTGTTAAAGAAGAGGTGCTAAAATGTTCAATCAAAATCAAATATACAATATTTTTAATCAACAACAAATACAGGCTCAACTACAGCAAATGCAACAGCAGTATCATAGTCAGCAAATGTGGAAAGTGTCCGATTGCGCAAAGAAGTTAGATGATTTTCTTAAAAGTGCGGAGGAGATAGATGCTCAGTATCAGCAGCTTGCCTTTGCTGAATGTTGTGCAGTATTGGGTAGACATATGCAAAGACAAATATAAATTGGCTACACAGCGTGTAGCTAATTGTGGCAACATAGTTTTGCTTTAAAAAGTTGCGACGCGTCGCAACTTTTGGTAAAATTTCTTCTTGGGTACAAAATGGGTACACCAGCTTTGAAAGCATATAAACGAGAGATAAAAACGCATCAAAATGATACGAATTTGTAAGAAAAAGCAATGTAAAACAGGACTTGCAACGAACTGGAAAAAGAGTTCGAGTAACGGATAAAATCCCAGAAATGCTGATAAAATGGGCATTTACGGGATTGCTTTATGCCTGTTGGCTCTAAAATGGCTCTAATTATTTGAGAAATACTGGATTTTGGGCGGGTATCGTGATACCTGCCTTTTTAATAAAGAGGAATTTCTCCCTCATAGTTGTCGGCTCTTTCCAACAGAGGACCGGTTGCACCCATTGTAAAAGCTATATCACTGCTTCGGATAGACAATAGTTCCATTCCAATCTTCAGATTAAGAAAGTCTAATATCTGCTGATTAAGCTGAATTACACCATTCTCTGAAATATTTACCCAACAGTATGACCGCCCTTTGTATTTGACAAATTCGCCCTCTGCGGTCTGATAATTCAGTAAAGCCGGATTATCAGTAAGAATGTGTCCTAACTTTGACGGTTCTAACAATCCTTTTCTTGTCACACAAAAGCCGCCAGTGACCTTGCTTCCAGTAAAAAGATAGACTTTTCTCTCTGCTGTGGCGTTGTACTCTGTAAGAGCCTGTGTTGGGAGATGGATTGTCAAGTCATCTCGTATCAGCGATTTTCCGAAAATAAATTTACCGCCTTTATTCATCTGTGGCATATATCATCAACTCCTTTTCCTAAAAGTGGAAGTCCACTATACCACAAGAAAATTCAAATGTCACTAAGGCTCTCTAAAGTGTAGCAGATATTGAGATATTTTATATTTGATATGTATTAAAATAGCACATTGCAATGAGTTCTTTTTTGCTGAAAGTTCATATTATTATATGAGTTTACTTCAAAATACATGGTTTCTCCTAAATATCCTGCATTTAATTCTGTTAAACGTCCATTTGCCCAATTATTGGTGCTTCGCTTATCAAACCAATGCAGCCATTCACAGTCAGTTTCATAAATTACGCCAAAATAATATTGACAATCATAATTTAGACTGCGAACATATTCTTTCAATTTTGGCATATCGGTTTTGATGTAATCAGATGTTGACATGGCATTTCCGCCATCATATTTTAATTCTATAATAGCAGCTATATCAGTCATTTTTTCAGACAACCATTTCTTTTCTAACGTCATATCCATTTCAACAATAACTAAATCTGCAAAAAATTTTAGTTCCTTAAAATAAAATTCGGGATAAATATATAGGTGATTTTGTTGAAGCAAAAAATTTAATTCGTTTTGCAAGTGGTGGTATAAACTGCATTGAAGGCTTGCTTCTTTTATTAGAAAGCCATTACCATAATCAGTGCAGATATTACGGAGCCAAATATTTTTTATTACTTTATCAATTTCTTTTCGGATACTCTTTTTTATCATTGTGTGCTCCTTTTGGTGGATATAGCTTTTGTCTATTCATTTTCGGGATATATTTTGACAGAGATACCTCTAACACCTTTTTTCACAATCTTACTATCATCAAGAATACTCTGCTTAACAGCGTCTAAATCCTTTGAGAGTGCTTCAATCGCCCGTTGGTGTTCTTCCTCTGACGAGAAGCGTTCCGTATCATTCAAAAGGTTCTCCTGCAATTCCCTTGCTTTCATGTATACGCCCAACTTATGATTGAGCAGGGAGTTCTGAAAGGATATTTTGATTGTAGCGGGATTGAAACTTCCGTCCTCGTATCTCTCTGCTTCAAAGTTCATATCTAATTGTTCGTCCATTTTCAAAATCAAAGACAATACATCTGACACTGTTTCTATATCAAAATCCATGAAAACATTGATACTGATACCCAAAGCATTTGCAATTTTCATCAGTTGGTCGGGCTTGGGATTGCGGATGCCATACTCATATTTTTTTATTGTGGCGGAATTGATGCCGGAAAGCTGACCGAGCGTTTCCTGTGATATGCCACGCAAATTCCGAAAGTGTTTAATCTTTTCCCCGGTAGTCATGCCAATACCTCCAATTTATGTGATTTTCGTTAGTGCTTAGTTCAATTCTATCACATCAGGACACATTTGTGTATAAAAAATTAAAATAAATACTTGACGTTCACAAAAGTGTACCGTATAATAAAAACATAAAGGTCACATATGTGTACCTAAAATAAAAAAGGAAAGGACAGGACTATATGGAGAATGGAAAGAAAATGTATGTAACGGCAGAGGAAGCGGCTGAAATGCTTG
>OFFX01000939.1_pt1 | contig 22364 bp, 23 predicted proteins | sample 1521511 | NCBI WGS metagenome assembly OFFX01 (sample SAMEA3504125, study PRJEB24116) | mouse gut metagenome | biome: mouse gut; feature: mouse-associated habitat; material: faeces | place: Denmark | collected 2011
ACATCCCCAAAATGCTGCGGAAGCAAGAACAAGACACGCTATAAGATATGTCTTATATACAGTTCTTTTCACTTCTGACTTCTCCCCTATTCTGCAAAATATTCATACCACGATTCAGCCGCATCCACTCTTTCCTGCAACTGGTCTTTATCATCTCCTGATCTCTCATAGGAAGCATGGAACACTAAGGCCAGATCTTTACTATCGTATGTAGACTGGCTGAACTCTTCGATTGTCATTTTCCGCGGAACATTGTCTGAAAGAGGTATTTTATAATATCTATCCGACGAAGTAGCAATCCACCTGCATTCTACACTTGAATTTTGTAAACCAAATGATTCTAGTAGATACTCCAGCTGTTTATCCATTAAGCCCTGGGGATCATTCTTTGCCATCTCATGCAGGTCTGCAGATTTCACACCCGCAAAATACATATAATCTCCAAATGGTGACCACTGTACCAATCCATATCCTAACTCCTCGTCATTCCATTTTTGCCATGCACCCGGATTCATACCGCATTCCTTCTGGATATTCCCCAGCATCCCGCATATTGCCTCCGTTGTCCATCCCTGCTTTTTAAAGAAGTTATATATGTAACGGGCATTTGCTTCTTTTTGTTCATCTGTCAATGCTCCCTTCGGCCCTCCGCTGGTCGCGCAATCAAGCGCAAATACTCCCACAACCCAGGGCACCTGTCCTGACGTGAGCGGCGTAATAAACCCGCCATGTCTGCAGAACAACACGGAAGACATGGTTATCCCGGATATCGATTCTTCATCGCCGTCATTTCCAAATGACAGATACGGTGTCATGGTCGGCAGGTTGTCCCACTCGTCTTCCAGATCGATCAATGCCTTGCAGGTTCCCTCATACAGACATGTCTCATCCGCTTCCAGTTTGGCCCATTCTTTCTCATTATGCGGTTCTCTGTCACAGTTACAGCGAAAAGGCGGTATGTTATCCTTTACCTTTCGGTCTTTCACAGTCGCATGGTACAAATAGCCGCAGCATTTCGCCTTAGGATTCTCTGTGACTTTCAGTACTGTCGTTGTATCAGGCGCCACCGAACGATATATTTTGCCCTGTATTATCTTGATCTCCCTTATCGCATGGCTGCATTTCAGCCTCGCGCCATCCACCAGATATTCATCATGATCGCCTGCATACTCTTCCAGCATATACTCATCGTCTGTCATCCCAGGGTCATCTTCCCTTGCTTTCGCTATCTTCTCTGCGGAACGGTCCTTTGCCTGATCGGCCAGTTCCTTCTGTTTATCCGATAAATCTACCTTCCGCCCACTGTCGTCTGTATGGTACAGCTTATATCCGTCCATCATCATCCTCCTGAACTATTCCCAACCATAATCCGGTTCCGTTCTCGTCCTGGCCCTACTGGATCCGAAACTCCCCGCCGGTAAAATAGATGTCATCGCTCAGCGTCATAGTCGTCCCGCCCTGCTTTACCTGCAGGATCTCTTCCGCCGCCATCAACAGGGACGCGGAACCGCTGGCTATGGTCATCTCCCCGTCCGCCTGGATCAGGATATCCTTATCGCTCGTCATCGAGATGCCCTCCTGGTCGTTCATCTCGATCGTCATTCCCTGATTATTGGTGATCAGGACAGAATCCGGCGTGAACAATATCTCCTTTCCGTACTTTGTCTTGAAGGACTTACGGTCCGGATCCTGTCTTGCACTGTCAGTCTCTTTATGTACGGAACTGGTCACCAAACATCTTCCCTCTTTGTCGGGCACATACAGGCGTACCGTATCCCCCACTTCCGGCATACTGTACCAGCCTGTCCCGTCAGGAGAGGAATACACGGTCGCATAGGAGAACCATTTCTTCCCGTCAGCCGCCTGCCACTCGTCCCCCTGAATGTCGATCTGCACGGTATCCTTCCGCACACCGGTGACTACCGCCTCAAAGGAACATCCCGCCACGTCCTGATGCTCTTCCGGAAGTGTCTGGAGCCCTTCTTTTCTCCTGAGCTTATACTCATGTACACATTCTGCGCCTATATAGCGTGTTATGATATCATAGATATAGTATCTTCCGCCTTTATAGAGCATGAAGTCGCCCAGCTGACAGATCTCCCTGTCTGTGACCGTCAGCGTCAGCATATCCGCCGGCTGCAGTCCTTTTATGCCATTGCCTGCATTCTGCCGGTATGTACGGGCATCCAGTGTCAGGGTGATGTCTGTCGCAGTGAAACCCTGCTCCATGCCTTCCGGCATCCCCACCGTATAACAGCATCCCTTCCGCGATACATCCGGCGTAAGGTATCTATTATGCAGGCTGGCAAGGCGTTTCAGGAATGCCCAGTCCGTCTCATGGTACTGCATCAGCACGCCCTCCGTCCTGTCGCTTTCCCCTTCTGTAAGCTGCACCCTGCCGCCTGCATAGCCTGCAGTTATCTGGTCAAAGAGCAGTCTGCAGGCCGTGTCTTTATTCTGAAACACCCGATAATGCTCTTTAACATCCATCAATACTGTGCCGCTTTCGGCTTTCAGACGCAGCAACGTCTCATAGCCGTCCTGCTCCATGGCAAAATCTGTCACGATCCCGTGAAAGAGGATCGTATTCATCCCTTCTTCCCCTTCTGCAGTCACTTTCACCCAGGTATCCGCATACAGCCTGCTTAAGTATGCTTCTCTCCTGTCGTCCTTTATCCGCAGGATGATTTCTGCATCCGCATGGCAGTTGATGCCTTTATGGATCCTGATATCCTGCAGCGCAACATATTCAAACGGTTCGATCTTGATCTGGTAGTCTCTCATGTCCTCCTCCTTCTTCTATAGTCTCCAGCACGCCAAGCGCCACCGGTTTCCATCTGTCATATTCAGGGAACCTGCAGTGGAAGTTCCCCAGGATGAGCCGTCCCTGCACGGCAAACAGGAAGAGCAGGCAGTACAGGCTCGTATCCAGGCAGAATGTCCTGCAGTCCATCCACGGCACCGGGATCTCCCCGGCCATTACAGTACCCTTATCATAAAAGACGGCCTGCTTCCACACCTTCCGCATATCCGCCCGCAGCTTTTCCATCCTCTGTTCCGGGTTCTCTGACCCTGCGGCCCCTCCTACAGAACTAAAAGTAAATGTGGCATCCGCGTTCCCGTCTGTCACGGCCACATCCGGGTGCAGGAGATTCCTGTACCTGGCCAGCCGGTCTTTCTGCGCCATATCCTGCATGTATGCAGGGAGCATGATCGTACACAGCCCGCCGTACAGGATGCGCTCCTTAAATCCTTTCCGCTCCCGGACAGGAACAGCTGAATGTTCCTGTTTATATTTTCTTCTCAGTTCCAAGATGAGCCTGTCCTGATGGTTATCCTTATTCATCGTCTGCTGCCTTTCCACGCATGTAAACCTCTAAGTATTCTTTCTGACCGCATAATTTCAAATCTGCCATGGCTGCGGCTGACCGCCGATAATCTCTGCTTCCCTCATCCTGATCCCGCTCATCCCCCGGCGCAGTACGCTCTCCACGAAGTCCAGTCTCCCTACGATACATTTTTTATCATAACCATGTATCCTGAAGACTGCCTTATCGACGATCTTATCTTTATCCAGTACCGGTTTTACGACCCTGTTTCCCATCAGATTGTACTGCGACTGTTCTGACAGACAATCGATCTCATCCAGAAACGGGATAAAGTAACTGACATTCGTCCCGCTTTCCTTATGCCATAACTTGATCCCGCAGTAAGGTATCTCCGGATGATACATCAGCATTGTTTTCAGGATGATATCCGATACCATGATAAAAGGACGGCATATCAGATCCGGGAAAAAGACTTCCATCGGCAGATCCATCTCCACGATATTCCACATCCCCAGCCTGCCTGTCTTTTCCCTGGTCAGCATACGGCTGTCGATCACATGATTCTTATTAATGTTATATGGGATCCTGTTCTTTTCATCTGTCTCGATCAGGAAATACTCCATCGTCTCACCTCTCATTCCCACTTGAGACTATTGTGTTTATACTTCTATATGTTCGGCGGAATCCCTTCCTCAACAATTACACTTTCCACATGCTTCATATACATTTCTGCCTGTTCCTTTACATCTTTATTTTTATTGCCGTAAATATGCAGGTCTGTCAGATTCTCCAGATTACGCAGTGCTTTCACATCTTCAACGTCCGTGCCTGCCAGCATAATGAATTTCAGATCATGCAGTTCAGCCAATGGCTCCACATCCGTTATCTTGATATTTATCAGATATAAGGCCCGGAGCTCTGACAGGCCAGTAAGTGCACTCAGATCCATGGGGGATTTTTCATCATCATCTCTATACCACAACCACCACCCGTTATCCCATAAATAAAGTGATTCCAACTGTGTTAAATGTGAAAGACTTTCTACATTTCTAATGGATTCTCCAATAATGTGGATCTCTCTAAGATTTACACATTTCCTAAGATGGCTCAGGTCAACGTCCGTCAGATACTCAACCGATAAGTTTCTCAGCCACATCAAGTCTGCAAAGATTGACAGGTCACTATCACCGTCATATCCTTCAAAATAGATACTTTTTATATCCTGCAGATTTTTGATAAAAGACAAATCTACGTCACCCGATCCAGTAAATAACATTGACAATTCCTGCAGTTGTGTCAAACTGCCTAATGGCGACAGATCAATATCATCATCACCGGAAATTGCTATGCTCAAATATCTCAAATTTTTCAACTCTGCTATTCTTATGACATCTTCCTGCGTAACATCAGGCCAAAATGATATGCCTTCTACATGTTCCCTTATCCATTCATCGTTGCCTGTATTATCAACGGTTTCCTGTAAGTTAAGATCAGAAGCAGCCTCATACTGTGGATTCTTTTCTGTTATCAGCCGCAGCTCATGCTCTTCCGCACTTTCATCCATTATGCGAAATTCTGTTTTGCCCTGTGCATACTCATAAATACACAACAAAAAACACAGTACGACCACCAGTCTCTGTATTCTCTTCACGCCAAATCACTCCGATCATATGCTCAATATTATTTGTTAGCAAATTCTTCATATGCTACTTTCGCGGCTATTATCCTCTGACATATTGATGGATTTCAGTGGCGCACCATGTTTCTCAAAATACTGTCTGTCCTGACGGTCCATAAACTGACTGCCTTTTATCTGTTCTACATCAAATTCCTTTGTATCTGACATATTCTTCCTCTTCTTTACTGAGTTTTGCCAGCCTTCTATACGGTATCTGATCATACAGCATCAGAAACATGGATAACCGCCACGCTTCCCATATATTCCCCATACATGATCCGGAGGCTGTCTGACACTCTGACTCCACTCTCCGATACAGTACGCATGATCAGGCCGCCCATACTCTTTATGATCCTGTACATAAGGGCATTATAATACTCTGAATACACCTTACTGACTTCATCCAATTCATAGTTCTGGACACGTATAAATTTCTCACTTACTTTCTGATGCAGGAATGCCATGTCCCCCTGATACGCATCCTGCAGCAGCTGCAGATCGTAACAGTCCGCTGTCTCCTGTTCATCCAGATAAAACCCTTCATCCAATGCCTCTATACGGAGCAGCATTCTGTTAAGATGCACACCGCACTGTGTAAAGCTGCATATCAGGTATGCAATCTTCCCTTTCTGTCCTTTCTCCTGCAGATCTTTTACCTGCACGAAAACTCTTTCGATTTTCTCACGCATTCCATTCCAAAACTCATTTCCTCTTTCTTCCAGCTTCTTCTGGATACTGCTGCCGGATTCCTGAAACCTTTCTTCCATATACGGCTGCATGGACTGAAGGATTTCCTCCCTGCGGTCATATTTCTGTTCCATGTATCGCCCCCTGCTTTCCTGACGGCAACGGATCAGACTGTATACTTATACTCTTTAGCATCTCAATAAACACCTTCCTGTCCGCCTCCATTGTTCCTTCCGGAAAGTGATAACTCCCAAGCATCATGTTATCCTTCACAGGCAGGACAAACATACAATGTATGCTGTCAGCCCTGATCCCTCCTGTGACAAAGGAGAACCATCCTATCCTTCCTGCCTCTGTCCTGAGTTCCCTGGCCCGTATCCGTACGCTCTCCGGATAGATATGGCCAAGTATCCTCTCTATCTCCCTGACCGCAGGATATACCTGCTTCTCCTGTAATGGCTTGTCCAGCAGGTTAAAGGTGATGATCCTGTCCCCATCCCTGCTGCTGTATACCTCCTGCGGCCTTGGAATGCCCGGAAACCGCGCCGCCATCCACTCGTCTGACGGCCTGCCATACTCTTCCGGAATCCTTTGATATAATCTGTCTGCCAGACAATGTACTTCCTGCCATCCGGCCCTTTCCCTGTTCTCTTCCATCCGGCTTTCCCTCCCACTCCACTCTCTCCAAAGAGACCGGTATTTCCTTCCTGTATGCCATACCGCTGCCGGCATGGCCGTCCTGCACGGCCTGTTCCATCCTGCGTACGGCATGGTTCTTTATGTCGATAGCTTTCAGGCTGTTTATCTTATCAATGGCAGGATTCTTACCGATACCGCCGATCTTAACACGCTCGCTCATAGAACTGTACCTTCCTTTCGTTCCTGACCTCCATTACCTCTCTGCCCCGCCCGCTGTCATACACGGGTCCTGGTGATGACCGGCATGCTGCCCGCCACCGCCGCCATGACCGGATCTTCAAGATCTTCTGACGGTATATTGGCCAGAATATCCGCCACTATGCCATTCAACGGATAACGCTCTTCCTGCAGTGGTGCACTGCCGCCTGTCTGCGAAACCGCAGGCTTTTTCTTCTTTGCCGCCACCTGGGGAGCCGCCGCAAAATTGCCGGTACTCCCGATCGCGTCAAAAGCATTGCACAGGTTGATCACCGTCGGTTTCATCATATCTTTTTTGACCAGCGTAGCTTCTTTCGGAGCAGTCACCGTGATCCTTTTAGCCTGGAACTGGACCTGTCCCTCCGCCAGAATGGACAGTCTGTTCGTAGTCTTCATGCGCACGGTACTGCCATCCGCAAAGGCGATCTCCGCATTCTGCCCTTCCCTGTTCAAAAATCCCATCTCTGCCGGCCTCATATACAGCCGTTTCTCATGGTCTGTTGTAAAATAGCGGTCGACAGGATCTGCCAGTTCCGGGCATTGTTCTCCGTTTTCCCTCAGGTTGTAAATGGCCTTCGCATTCTCTTCATTGTCTTTATCGAAGTACAGTGCTGCCCTTGTCCCTTTTTCGGGCATGCAGTAGAGCATGTTGCCGGTGATCGGCCTCCATGGATAATCATAGGCTGCCGATACATCCTGGCTGTCGTCGATCTCCAGGTGCAGGCGCAGGACTTCTCCCTTAGTCTGAAGCACTTCTCCTTCGATCACCACGCCTTTCAGATGCTCCGCCGGTATCTTATCTGACTGAAAGCATTCCCGCGGATATACGCTGATACAGGTCTCGATACTGTTATGTACAAAAGAGACATCGCAGGCCATGACGCCATATTCCCTGCCAAGGGCCGCCACGCCCTCACCTACACGGATGAATGTCCTTCCGTGTATCTGATAACCGGTCCTTCTCTCCTGCACGGAATTCCTTCCCGGTATTTTATACAGGATCTCTGCATGTTTATACCCTGCAAGATCGATCGGACGGGCCGGCCACTGTGGCAGGCCTGCGCTGATCTCCTTCTTCCTCCCGTGGTCTTCCGGCTGCAGTCTGCCGCCCAGATGGCTGACGATCCTGCTAAGGAACTGCCAGTCTGTCTCCTGATACTGAATCAAAGGGCAGGAAAGCGCCCGGTCCGGCAGGTTCCAGTTGACTTTGAAGCCGTATTCTCCCGCCACCTCTTCCACAATGTCCTGGTAAGTCCTGCTGATGTCCTGAAACGACCTGGATCTCTTCCTGATATCCATCTGCCACAGGTAAGAGACTGCCTTAAGCTCCAATACTGTGTAGTTTCCCACACTCTTAAGTTCTGCACCGTCTATCAGGCCACTGAACAATGACTCCTGTCTGCCTTCTTCATCCTGGCTGGACAGTTCGACCTGCTCTTCCTGCATCCTGCACAATGCATCAAATGCTTCCTGATAATCTACAACGCAGGAAACTGTAAGCCGCGTCATCTCTCCGTACCGCGCCTGCAGATGGCAGCTTAATATGGTCCGGTATTTAAATATGCTGTTTATCTGCAGCTGTCCGAGTAAGATCATGTCTTCCATTTGTATTCACCACCTTGTTTGTATTAGTCCTGTATATCAGCTTCTGCCAGCTACACAATCTACATCAATGCAATCAATATATACTTTATAGTTCCCGATCGTCCCTCCAGAATCATATCTTCAACTCCATTCTTAATCTCTCAAGCTGCACGATCCGCTCCACCTTTTTCAATCCAGACTTCTCCTCTCCCATATAACTCCCACCTACGGGGAAACACTCATATATTCCATCTGGGTATTTCGTGACCCAGCACTGCAGGTAAAAAGTTTCATCACCTGTCACTGCAACGGAAATGTTCCTGACATCATTTGCCAGCAGCTCATACCGCCCAAAATATATTTGATAGCTGCCACACTTACCCTTTTCTGATAACTCATCTTCTATATATCTTTTCACCTCGCGGATATAACCGTCTTCTGTTAAGTGCGGCAGTTCCGGCTCTTTTAATTCTGGTTGATGCCAGTCCATTTTCCCTATTTTCTGCAATTCTGACCGTCGAACCGCCTCTATCGTATAGCTATACAGCGGTAAACTGGTTATATCATCCTGCAGTTTTGACCGATATATGCCTCCTTCTGAATATATAGATCCTTTATACGGGAGAGCGTTTCCTTTTGTCCAGAAAATATTTCCCTTTTTATCTGTATAAATATCATAAGTTCTGCCTTCCTCCAAGAGCGACTCAATATCATAGGGCATATTTCCATAAAACCAGTGATAATAATTGTATAATTCCTTAATCTTCCTGACTGCTTCATCCAAAGTTATTTCTTTTTCTTCTGTTTCCTCCTTCAACGAATCCTCTTTTGTCTGGTCGGCTGCTGATGCTTTCTCCTGCCCCATTACCTTTAAATCAAGCACCAGACGTTCTGCATCAACGATATGCATTGCACTATCATACGCAGACGTAATTTCCTCTGTAGTCGGGAACCTTTCTGATGCGCCGTTTATCGACCACACAGATGCATCATAACTGCCATCCTTATTCCTGGATGCACTTCCGTCAAAGCATCTGTATGTACTGCCCTGTCTGATAACGCCGCTGATATACACGCAATTTGCAGTACTAAAACCATACCAGCCAATATATACTTTATAATCTCCGGCTGGCAGATGGCCCTGATCGCCCAGATTTCTTATACGCTCTATAATTGCCCTGACATACCCGTTCTCAGTCAGCTTCATTGTATATGGCTTTTTTTCACCACTGGTATCTATCTCTACCATGCCTAAATAAGTAAATCCTTCTATGTCCTCAATACGGACAGCTGTATCTTTCTGCAAATACCATATTCCATAATCCCGCTCTGTTCCGCTCCTTTGGTGTAACGTGCAGAATATATAATGGCCTTCATTCAATTCGTTGTACCTTACGCGCCTTGTCGTCCCCTCTATTTTCAGTTCCGCATTACAGTCCTCCAAAGGAATAAAATAATACACACCATTCTTACGATATAAATCCACCTGCAGCGCTTTCTTACGATACCCAAGTTCTGTAAAGTCTAGAAAATCATCCCCAAACCATAGGTCATAATTATAGACGTATTCAACTTTTTCAATAAAAGCATCTGATAATTCCTGCTTTTGTACCTCAACAGACTTCTGCACTTCCTGAATATTTCCAGTGCATAAAATACAAAAAGAATATATGACTGCCATAAAAAAACTATATTTAACCATAATGGAAAACATGCCCTCCTCTATCTTTATCTCCGTCTGTATAAACAATAATTTCCCCGCTTTTTGCTTCATAATCTCCATCAACAGCATAAAAGCTCACCCTGTCTCCTATAGGGTTATCAATGCTATTTCCGCAACTATCATTTTGGCTCTCAATTATGCTAAGTACCTCTTCTTTTGGCACATCTTTATCTATCATAACTACTGTACCAATATCACCAATATAATCAGAATCTGGAATGCTGTCTTCCAATGCTGCCATCATAGTTGCCGCTAATCTTTTTGCATTTTCCCATCCATCATATTCTAAATCATCCTCCATTTGCGGCGGATGATATGCCGCACTATATACCCTTATAGATTGATATTGTTTTTCTGCTATAAGCAAATTCTTTAACGTTTGATCGCATCCACTATCCGCATAACTCTCTTCATAAAACAATCTGTTAATTATTGAATACATTATCGCATTCTGCTCGCCATTCTTATATGTATGAGATTCCTGAAAAATCATCCTTGCCAATATGTCAATTGTATCCATCCCTTTCATCTCATCTAACGTACTGACAGCCTTACTGGAAATCAAATTCATCTTTTCATCAATCCTCTTCTGTAAGTCATCACCATCCAGATAGATCTGCCCATGCACTTTGATCGTAATTACCCCGCCTCTCGTGCACAGCAGCGTAGACATCATGGTCAACCCTTCCTTTTTCCCATACTGTGTATCAAATTCCAACACTTTATGATGCTCCGTAATGGCACATGACGGCCTGGTTGGCCCTACCTCTATCAGGCCTGTATTAGATGCAAAGCTATTCCCGGCATCACAGTTCCCCGCCACATTTTCCGCACAGAGAGGATTCAGCCATTCCGCCACTGGTTTTATGAGGCTGTAACAAGTGCCGTACTCCATTGACTCGTCCCATCTTTTTTCTATCTCTGCTATGTCTGATACCCGCATGATCCTGCAGTTTCCGCAGCTGATGATATTCGCCTCACATGTTGCCGGTATGTCATCAGCAGGTATAACTGCTTGTGCAATGCCTTCTCTGACATCCCGCAGGCATTTCCGGTCCACTACTGTCCCAAAACGAATCCCGTTATCAGAAGCTTCCTTTGCATGCAGTGCAAACAGTCTCCGGACTTTACTCGTATCCGTGTCGCCTCCAAAGTAATATGTCTTTCCATACTCCTTTCCCGACAGCATATAATCCCGTTCTATCCCTTTTGGTGCATTCAGAACATTGTATAACTTTGTCTTGCCCTTCTCATATCTAATACAGTGCGCCACCTTGCACATCTCAGTACACTCTATTTCTGCCCTGTCTACCACATAATTCCGCTCATCTCCTATATATGCTGCCAGCATTTCCGACAGGCATTCCTCTATATGCTGCTTATCTGAAAGGTCGTCATGCTCATGACAGTCCCATAAAGTCTCCTCCTCTATTTTCTTTGCCTGCTCCAATCTGATCTCATCTATATCCGCCATATGTGATCCTCCCCTTGCTCTTACACCATACTTAACTCCTTCAGCCTGATCCCGCTGATATCCCTTCTCAACATGCTCTCAAGTGCATCCAGCCTGACGATCAGATGAGGATGTGTGAATCCGGCAATTCTGAATACCGTTTTCCCTGCGACCACATCTTTACGCAATACAATCTCATATAATTCTGTTCCTCCGCGGCTTCTCTTCGTCTGTTCCGACAGACACTCCACCTCCTCCACGAAAGGCATGAAATAGGTGGCATGTAGTTCGCTCTCCGTCTCCAACAGGTAGATGGTCTTAAAAACTGTTTCCGGCTCATACATCTCTATCACCTGCGCTGCCTCTTCGCTGACCATGAGAAACGGTTCTGTCAGGATATCCGGAAAGAACACTTCCATCGGTGTTTTCATATCCACGACACAGCAGTTTGGAATCTTATATGCCATGTTGCGGTTTGCATATCTGATGTCCACTGCCCTGTTTACATTGATCCCATACGGTATACGGTTCTTCTTGTCCGTCTCTACCAGAAAATACTCCATTTTGTTTCCTCCAAATTAACCGGCTTCATCTTAAAACAGATTTCCATCTGCACTCCCTGAATAAATAAGTTCCCTTTCTAATTTCCTCTATATTCTACCGCGGCCCTGTATCATTTTTGCATCATCTTTGCATCATTTTTGCATCACACCGCTGTCCTTATTTCCATCCCATATATGACTCAAACATATCCGTCATATCAAGCGGGTTTTTCTTCTTCCCGCTTCCAGTATCCTTTTTCCCCTGTGCCTGGCCATGGCCCTGCGCTGCTCCGCTTGTCCTGTAAGAAGAGTTGAAATATCTCTCCATATGCCTGGCCAACCCCTCAAGATCTACCGGCTGCACCGGTGTGCTTCGCCTGCTTTTCCTGCAGGCCTTCCCTGCTCCAGCGGCTGCTTCCTGCTTCCGATCGTAAGCCTTCCTTTTTACACTGTCGCCCAAAGTCTCATAGGCTTCCACAATCTCCTTAAACCTTGCCTCCGCCGCCGGGTCATCCGGGTTTAAGTCCGGATGGTATTTTTTAGCTTCCCTGCGGTACGCCTGCTTGATCTGCTCTTCATCTGCCTGTTCCGGCACTCCCAATATCCTGTAATAATCCATGATGGACCCCTCTTTTGAGAGAGCGTATCCAACATACGTTGCATACGCTCTCTGTTTTCTGTACATGAACAGGTATTCCTGCGTCCCGGCTCTATGCCGTATAGCCGCCCTCTACCGTCACAGTACTGATCTTGTCTTTCTTCTGCTTGATGACAAGGGTGAACGTGCCCGTCCCCTCTTCATCACCGTAATCTTCCTTATAGTCGACTACGAATGCATTGGGGAAGCAGTACTTCCGCTCCATGATGCCTGCTGCTACATACTCTACTGTGACCTTACGGTAGCAGTCTGCCTTCTCTGCCGGTACTACGGACCACAGCGCCATCTTCCGGGTGCTGTCAAAGGGATCCCCGCCTACCGCAGGCACTCCGCTGCTTCTGCATAACTGCTCCCCAATGGAACTTCTGCGCAGATTTCGTTGTTAAAAGCAATCATGCCTATCTGGTAATCCCGCGGCAGGACTGCATACAGACTCTTAATAAAGTCAAATACAATATATTCTTTATCCGTGTCCTGCATAGACTGACTGCAGTCCGTTACTATGACAAGCTCCTTTCCGGATTCCGGCTCTGCTTCATATGCAATGAATATACTGCCTGTAGAAATAAACAGGACAAGCATCAATGCGCAGAACTGCTGCAGCTTTCCAAGCACCGCCAGTGCCGTTACAAGCAGCAGGCCAGACAGCAAAAGTCCGGCCAGCCTCCCATACCCGGTCAGCTCCATTAAGATCACCCCAATGGTGTATATTGCCGAAAGCAGACAGAGTCTTCTCCGGAAAAAAGAAATCTCTTCTTCCTCCAATGATCTGTTCTCATGTCTGACAGGTGAGATACAAAATAATACAATCAGGCAGGCGGCTGTCAGTCCCATTGTGATTTTGCCGGACAGTTCTGCTCCTGCCAACAACAATGCTGCCGCAACGGCTGTACAGGAAAACAGATAACACCCCAGCCTGGTCCTGGCATGAAAACCGCCCGTATTCTTCCTGAAAGCATAAAATATACCGAAAATAACGATAAATTCCAGCACACGCTTCATACACACTGCAATCAAAAGATAGGAAGCGATATGCACCAGTTTCAGAAATGTAACTTCTATCCCGAAACGATATGCATCCGCCTCCTCCGCGCATATGCAGTCCTCTTCTGTCAAATACTTTGCAAACCTGTCAGCCATGGAATCATATGCATTTTTCACTGTCATTTCTTCTCTTTCTTAAATTTCTTCACTGTCTCAGGCATCCGTGGCTGATATCCAAGCAGTGCACATGCACTGTCTGCCTCTGCCCTTAAACTCTTGTTCAATACCTTCACTGCCAGCTTTGATAATGCCTTCTTCATTGCTGAATCCCTCCTTTATTCGATTTTTGTCATTATATGTTTTATTTTGTCTTTTCCGCAATACTTTTGGCACGACGTACAGTTTTTTGTCCCCAAATCCGGTTCTTAGACTTGATTTTATAATTTTACGCACACAAAAAGAGATTACAGCGTTTATACCATAATCTCTTTTTTAACCGGTTTTACACCGGACAGATCCGCGTTGCTCAGCTCTGACTTTCTATTCTGTTTAAGATAATATCGCAGGCAAACACACCATCCGCACATTGCCAGGTTTCGCTGCCATCGTAGGAACTGACGCACCGTTCTATATTACGTATTCCTGTTCCCTTCTTATTCTCCGGCATTCTGCCGTTCTTTATAACAATCTTTTCTGTTGTGCTGTTCGTGATCCGGATCAGAAGCATATCATACTGTGGTTCCACGGAAAGCCTGACATACCTGCCCTGCTCACACTTATATGCCGCCGCCATGGCATTATCCATCAGATTGCCGAATATTGTGGTAATATCTACCGGCTTCATGAAATTGATATCCACCATGGACGCGCTGATCTCCAGCCTGATTCCCGCCTGCTCAGCCTGCCTCGTCTTGTCGGACAGGAGGCAGTTGAGTATCGTATTATTTGTATAGGAAAGAGGCACCAGTTCCTTCATCCTGCTCCTGATCTGTCCCGCATAGCTGACAGCATCCTCAATATGATTCTGCCTGTACAGTTCATCCACCATCTTCATATGCTTGTCGACATCATGCAGGATGCGCAGCATCTCCGTATACTGTCTGCTCCTCGCCTCATAGTTCTCATACTGCATCCTCTCCTGCTGCCGCATCATATCTACCTGCAGCTTATAATCATTCCGCTCATCTGAGACTTTGATAAAATATAACATATACAAATTGGCAAAAACGATGCAGCCTGTCATCAGCATAAGAATGACAGGATTCTCTGATCCTGATATGAATGCCAGCGTCAGGACATTGACAGCACTGTACACAAACAGAACGAGATACAGCACATACTGTGTGCCGCTCCTGGCCGGCAGTTTCCTCCACAGCCTGCGGAATACAATGTAGTACAGAAACAGCAGGATCACCTTGGAAAATGCCGTCACCATGCTTTGCAGGATAGCGGCGCTGTCCGGCACCTGCCCCATCGCTTCCAACAGATACAGAAGCAGGAAAACGCCAAGTGTCTCCAAAACCGCTATCACGATGTACAATACCACTGCCTCAGCAATACGGGCTATCCCTTTCCGCTCATCATAATAGAGAAATAAGCTGACCAGTACAAACACGAGCAGATGTGCGATAAAATTAAAGATAAAATGATCCAGACAGTTGACCCCGGTGAGCAGCAGGATACTGACAGCCATCGTGCATCTATACAATGACCTGCTTTGATATATTCTCTCGCACCGCTCATCCAGAAACTGAAACATAATATTGATTATGATGCCGCATGAAAGCAGCGAGCAAAACAATAAAACCACTCTGTCCATGGTTCCCTCCCGGTAATATCCGCACCACGCGTCAGACTTTATGAATAAATTCGCTTAATCTCTCCTTAAATCTGACGGCGCGCCTTTGCGACAGCGGTATGATATCTCCTGTACTGAGCCTGATCATATATCCCTGTATCCCTGCAATCCTGCCAAGATTGACCAGTATGCCCCTGCTGCATATTTCAAACCCAAAAGGACTCATCCTCTCTTCCAGAGCTTGCATGGACGTCTTATAGCAGTATTCTGCTTTGTCTGTCCTTATCCTCACCTGTTTCTGTCTCTTTATGTATTCAAAGTACAGAATATTCCGTACCGTAACGCTGACCATCGGCTTCTCCTCACATACCCCGTTCCCGTTTACGGTCACATGCTCAAACACAATCCTGCTGTCCTGCTTATCCCCGCCGTCCTTCAGCAGCTCTTCCAGTTGTTCCCGCAACTCCTCCTTCTCTACCGGCTTCTCCAGATAAGCAAAGGCGTGGGAGCGGTTGAGCGCCTCCCTGTAATATTCATCAAAATTCGTCTGAAAGATGATCTTGATCCGGCGGTTCCGTCGGTAGATTTCATTGCCCACATCCACGCCGTTCTTTCCATCCAGCATGATATCCAGAAACACTATCTGATAATCCAGTTCCGACTCCAGAAGTTCTTCCCCCTGTTCAAAACTGAAGATCTCACAGGAAACATCCTGCTCTCCCAGAATATCCAAAACCAGTGCCTTCAGGAATCCTGCTTCTTCTCTGTCATTGTCACAGATTGCTATCTTCATCTACCGGATTCTATCCTTTCAAAAGGGCAGCGACAAGCCCCGTTTATTCAACTGCACAATACGTCAGATATTCCACAGCTGTCAAGCACTATTATGAAAAAGGGCATCCCCACTGGAAATTCGCTCCAGTAAAGAATACCCTTACCCAACTATAAAATACAACAAATATAACAAATAATTCCAAGCTGGCGTAAACTTTTCAAGCGCTCCTTATTTAAAAGGAATCACGCCGCCATCATATTTACCGTTGATAAACTCTGTGATCTCATCTGATTTCAATACATCTACAAGCGCTTTAATGGCCTCACTGCTCTCATTGCCTTCTTTTACGGCAATCACATTCACATAGGTCTTCGCCGCCTCGGAATCAGCCTGCTCGTAGGCAACCGCATCCCTGGCTACGGAGAAACCTGCCTCAAGTGCGTAGTTACCGTTCAGGACAACAAACGCAACCTCATCTTTTACTCTCGGCACCTGTGCCGCCTCCAGCTCCTGGATCTCAATCTCATTGGGATTGTCAACGATGTCTCTCACGGTCGCCTCCAGTCCCACACCGTCCTTCAGGGTGATGATACCGTTATCCTGCAGCAGCAGAAGGGCTCTCGCCTCATTGGTCGTATCATTGGGCACTGCGATCACATCGCCTTTCTCCAGCGTGGTCAGATCACTCTTCGTGCCGGGATAGATGCCGAAAGGCTCATAGTGGATGCCGCCTGCATTGACAAGATGCGTACCCTGCTCCTCATTGAAGGAATCCAGATAGGGAATATGCTGGAAATAGTTGGCGTCGAATTCACCGCTCTCCACAACCTGATTCGGCTGTACATAATCGTTGAACACGGTCACTTCCAAAGTCCAGCCCTGTGCTGCCAGAAGGGGCGCTGCCTCTTCCAGGATCTCAGCGTGAGGTGTAGCGGATGCTGCGATGGTGATCGTGCCTTTGGACTCTGCCGCCTCGCCTGTTTCTTCCGCGTCTGCAGCCTCATCTTCTGCTGCCGCCCCGTCTTCTGCGGGTGTCGTCTCTTCTTCCACAGGAGCTGCCGCTTCCGTGTCCTCCGCTTCGCTCTGTGCCGCCTCACTCTGTCCGGACGCTGCACTGTCAGCGGAACCGCCGCACGCTGTCAGGGTACCAAGCGCCACAACGGCTGTCAAAATAGCTGCGATAAATCTTTTCTTCATAAATACTCCTCCATTTCTGCCCAGCCTGCAACTGCGGGCTCAAGCACAAGTTTCTATCTGAAAGCCAATGTACGGTATCGTGTTTCCTTTACCGCACATAACTTTGAGATCCGTATATTACACGGCTGCCCCGACATACTCTGATGCCCTGGCCAAATCCGGTCTATCTCTGCCTGCGGTCCAGCTTCACCGACATCTTCATGCCCAGCGTCTGGAAGATCTGCACCAGCACCACCAGCAGCACTACCGCCACAAACATGATCTCTTCTTCATAGCGGTAATAGCCGTAACGCATGGCAATATCTCCGAGACCGCCGCCGCCGACGATACCTGCCATCGCCGAATAGCCAAGGATCGTACCAAGTGCAATCGTCACCCCCACCAAAATGGAAGTCCTGGCCTCCACCAGCAGCACATGCATGATGATCGTCATAGTGCCTGCGCCCATACTCTGCGCCGCCTCGATCACGCCCCGATCCACCTCATTGATGGAAGACTCGATCATACGGCCGATAAAAGGAGCCGCAGCCAGCGTAAGCGGAACCACCGTAGCCGCCGTGCCGTAGCTTCTGCCAACCAGCGCCTTGGTCAGCGGCATCACCAGGATCAGCAGGATCAGAAAAGGGATACTCCTGACGATATTGGCAATCACGTCCAGCACCTTGTAGATCACTGCATTGGGCCTGACACCGTTTTTGTCCGTCACCGCAAGGGCAATTCCCATAGGCAGCCCCAGAAGATAGCCGAACAATGTTGACAGCAGTGTCATAAAAAGGGTCTCCTTAATGCCGTCCATCATCATGACCGTCATTTCATTTGTCCATTCACTAAACCACATAGCCGTCCACCTCCTCGACCGCCAGGCCCCTCTGCGTCAGGTATTCCTTCATATCGGCCTGCATCTGCACGTCATCCGGCAGGCTTAAGATCATCTCTCCTCTGGCGATACCTTCCACATTCTTGGTATCCGCCCGCAGGATATTGATCGGCTGTCCGAAACGCAGCACCATATTGGCAATGACCGGCTCGAAGGACGAGTTCACGGAAAAGACGATGCGGATACAGCATTTGCCTTTCATCATATCCTTCTGGTGGCCTTCCAGTGTGCGCCGCTCCTCCCCTTTTCCCTTGACGATCAGCTCTTTGGCCTCTTTCGTCTTCGGATGGGAAAAGATCTCCGACACCCGGCCCTGCTCCACCAGACGGCCGCCGCCGATGATCGCCACATGGGAGCAGATCTCCCGCACCACCGACATCTCATGCGTAATGATCACGATCGTGATCCCGTAATCTTTATTGATCTGTTTCAAAAGCTGCAGGATGGACTGTGTCGTCTGCGGATCCAGGGCACTGGTGGCCTCATCGCACAGCAGGATCTTGGGATTGGCCGCCAGCGCTCTGGCGATCGCCACACGCTGCTTCTGTCCGCCGGACAGCTGGGACGGATATGCCTTCGCCTTCTCCGTCAGTCCCACGATCTGTAAAAGCTCCTCCGCCCTTTTTCTGGCATCCTTCCTGCTCATGGTGCCTTTCCTGCCGCCGTCCTTCTTCCCCACGCCGGCATAGAGCAGCGGAAAACATATATTATCAATGACATTCTTCTGCATCAGCAGATTAAAATGCTGAAAGATCATCGCGATCTCAGCCCGCTGCGCACGCAGCTCCTTCTCTGAGAGCATGCTTAAATCACGGCCCTCGATCTCCACGGTGCCCCCTGTCGGCCGCTCCAGAAAATTCAGGCAGCGCACCAGCGTACTCTTCCCGGCGCCCGACATGCCGATGATCCCGTAGATATCCCCTGCCTGAATGGAAAGGTTGATATCCTGCAGTGCTTCCACATCGGCGTCCTTCGTCACGAATGTCTTACCCAAGTTACGAACTTCTATCATTCCTGCCATTTCGCTTTGTCCTTTCGTAAATGGTCTGTCCCTGACTACTTTAGCATGAAAGGCAAAATTTATCAAGTAAACTTGTGGTTCTATCCTTCAAACAGCGGTGTGGACAGATAGCGGTCCCCGGAATCGGGAAGCAGCGCTACGATCGTTCTGCCCTGATTCTCCGGTCGCCTGGCAAGCTCCGCAGCAGCATGGAGCGCAGCGCCGGAGGAGATTCCCACAAGAAGCCCTTCTTCTGCCGCCAGCATCCTGCCGGCCGCGAAGGCTTCCTCATCGGAAACCCTGACAACCTCGTCATAGATATCCGTATTCAATACTTCCGGCACAAAGCCTGCGCCGATCCCCTGAATCCTGTGCGCGCCGGCTGCACCGCCCGACAACACCGGACTGCCTGCCGGCTCCAACGCCACGAACTTAAATGCGGGATTCTTCTCTTTCAGATATTCGCCCACGCCGGTGATCGTACCGCCGGTGCCCACACATGCCACAAAAATATCCACCTGGCCGTCTGTATCCTCCCAGATCTCCGGACCCGTAGACTGCCTGTGCGCCGCCGGGTTGGCCGGATTTACGAACTGGCCCGGTATCATGGAACCCGGTATGGACGCCTGCAGCTCCTCAGCCTTCTCGATCGCGCCTGCCATCCCTTTTGCCCCGTCGGTCAGTACAAGTTCGGCGCCGTAAGCCCGCAGCAGCGTCCGCCGTTCCACGCTCATGGTCTCCGGCAGGGTCAGAATCGCTTTATATCCCCTGGCCGCCGCCACCGCCGCCAGACCGATCCCCGTATTGCCGGAAGTAGGCTCGATGATCGTCGCACCGGGCTTAAGTCTCCCCGCCTTCTCCGCCTCCTCGATCATATGCAGCGCCACCCGGTCCTTCACCGATCCGGCCGGATTCAGGTACTCCGGCTTCACCAGCAGCTTTACGCCTGTAATACCATGGTTCTTCTCAAAATTACCGATCTCCAGCAACGGCGTTTGGCCGATCAGCTCAGCTACGCTTTTTTTAATATTTGACATGCTCTCTCCTTCTCTCTTATGACTGTCTGCTGTTTTTATTTCCTACTTAAGCGGTAGGTTTATATTGTATTGATATTACACCCTGCTTTGCGTGCTGTCAATCATTATTTTATACAGTTTTCTTCTTCCTTGCAATTCCCGCCCAAACTCAGTAAACTATACTATAGCAAACGACATAACAACAAATCATATTAAGGAGCATCCCTGCCCATGTATCCTGCACAACCGCAACCGTCAACGCTGAAAGAAATCCGCCTTCACGGCACAAAATCCTTCCCCTGTGCGGTCTACAGAACCCGCTCCGGCAGAAAAGGCACCCTTGTCAAGCATCACTGGCATGACGAGGCGGAAATCCTCTACTTTTCCGGCGGTGCTTTCCGTCTGGACATCAATATGGAACAGTTTCCGATCCATTCCGAATGCCTCTACTTCATCAATCCCGGGGAACTGCACAGCATCATCACGGAATCCGCAGGCAGCTATGAAGATGCCGTGGTCTTTTCCCCGGATACCTTGAGCTTTGATTCCTGTGACACGGCCCAGGTGCAGCTGATCCAGCCCATCAAACAGGGGCGGATGCGCTTTCCACGCTGCCTGACGCCGCAGCATCCGGCTTTCGGTGCACTGCAGAGCGCCTTTATGGATATCCTGCACACCTTCCGCCGCGCGCAGCAGAAAGAAGCCTTTCAGAGCGAGACCTTTCAGGAGAAAATTTCCTGGGAACAGCCCACCCAGAACGAACTGCCGGGTGATCTTTCCGCCGTCACCGATGACCTGACCAGCCAATTATACATCAAGGCATCGCTGCTCTTCCTGCTGGCCACGCTCTCCGAGCACCGGCTTTTCACACCGACAGAGGCAGACTATGACAAGCGCGTGGAAGACATCAAGGCCGTTCTCACCTACATCAAAGACAACTACAGAGAGAAAATCTATATCTCCGACCTGGCGGCGCAGATCAGCCTCAACGAACAATATTTCTGCCGTTTTTTCAAAAAAGCCATCGGCCGCACGCCCATGGAGTATATCAACGAGTACCGCATCAAGCAGACCCGGCGCCTGCTGGAAGAAAGCGATCTGCCCATCACGGATATCTGTCTGGAATGCGGTTACAATAACCTTGGCAATTTCCTGCGGGAATTCAGAAAGCAGACCGGCACCACGCCGCTGCAATACCGAAAGCAGTCAAGAAAAGTCATAATTTCGTAGTTTTTAATCAAATAAGCGTAAGACTTTTTTCTGCTCCGTCAATAAAATGAAGATAACATTTACGAACAGCGCAGGATGGCAGCCGCAGCGAAAGGATCTGCACTGTCACGAGCGGCGTTAAGACGGAGGTATGATCATGACAAAAAAATGGTGGCTGGACAAAGGGCTGGCCGGTTTTCGCATCGACGCGATCATGAATATCAAGAAAGCCCTTCCTTTCCGCAACTATCCCCCGGACAGAGAGGATGGCCTTTCCAGCATCCAGAACATGCTTCACGAGGCACACGGCATCGGCGAATTTCTGGGCGAGATGCGCGACCGCACTTTTAAAAAGTATGACGCGTTTTCGGTCGGAGAGGTATTCAACGATAATCCGGACGAGATTCCCGAATTTGTCGGAGAGGACGGTTATTTCTCCAGCATGTTTGACTTCAACGAGACCATTTTCGGCACAAGCAGCAAAGGCTGGTACGATGCACGGCCGATCACACCGGACGATTACCGGAACTGCTGTTTTGAGGCCCAGGCCCGAATCGGCAATAACGGTTTTTTGTCCAATATCATCGAAAATCACGATGAACCAAGAGGCGTGAGCCACTATATCCCCGAAGGAGAATGCTGTGCGGAAAGTAAGAAGCTGCTGGCGGCGCTCAATTTCATGCTGCGGGGCATTCCTTTTATCTACCAGGGGCAGGAGCTGGGCATGGAAAATACCACTTTTTCCTCGATTGACGAAGTGGATGACATCTCCACACTTGACGAATATCAGGTCGCACTGCATGCCGGCCTGTCGCCTGCGGAGGCGCTGAAGGCCGTGTCCAGATTCAGCAGGGACAATGCCCGTACCCCGATGCAGTGGGATGACGGACCGCAGGCCGGATTTACCACCGGAACGCCCTGGCTTAAGGTAAATCCCAACTACACCGCCATCAATGC
>OFFX01000947.1_pt1 | contig 22265 bp, 26 predicted proteins | sample 1521511 | NCBI WGS metagenome assembly OFFX01 (sample SAMEA3504125, study PRJEB24116) | mouse gut metagenome | biome: mouse gut; feature: mouse-associated habitat; material: faeces | place: Denmark | collected 2011
TTACAGGTAGCTTTTTAGCTATGTGTAAGGCTCCTTTTTTGTTGTCCTTTTCGCCAGCTGAAAGGCGGAAAGGATTTTTATGTCTCTGCACTTTTGGCAGCCCTATACAGCGAAATACCCGTGACCTCCAATCTCAAAACCGCGCCTTTCCCCCAAATTTTGAGATTGGAGATCACCCAAATGAAATTTACATATTTGGTCTATAAGCAGGTCAACGGTACCCGGCAGCTTGCCGCCGCGACACAAGAGGAGTGGGACGCCATTCTGGAAAAAAACAGGCGGCTGCCGTTAGAGCAGCGCCGCCGCTTCATGAAGGACTGTATTGAGGACGGGGATGAAGTGGATTGTATGTATATCGAAGTGCCCGCCTCGGAGCATCGGGAGTGGAACAGCAAAAATACGATCAGACAGAAGAATCGTAAGCTTGGTATGCGCTATACACATCAGTCTCTGGACGCCGGAGTCCCGGATACTGATGTAGAGACGCTGCACGAATGCGTTCCCTCTGAATTCAATCTCGAGGGCGCTGTAGCGGATCAGGTTCTCATCGAGGAACTGAAATGTGCGCTGCGGGCCTGGCAGCCCTGGGCGGAGGAGCTGATGGAACTCTATATGGCTGGGGCAAAGCGTTCCTGCACAAGCGTTTTGTGTCAGAAATACCGACTTAGTGATCGAACTGTTCAGAGGCGAAAAGAAGCCTTTGAAAAATTTGTTTTGGATTTTTTGAAAAAATGATGTCGGTTTCAGGCCTTTGAGGTTGTGGTAAAGGGATGAGAGGGCAAAACATCCCTTTCTGTGTTCTTTGAAAAACACCGCCTGCTGACGGTCATATCCGGCAACTGGAATACGTTCCCTGACGGTCCCGCCTAAGAAACGGGAAAGCGACGCGGAGGATGCGCCAAGACCACCTGTAGCAGACAGCGAATTGCATTGAATTTCCCTTTCTGTTATAAAAGACGGCCAAATAAGGTGCCCAGCGGTCCCCATCCATCCCAAAACAGCCCTGGCAAGCTGTTTCGCAATGACCCCGTCAGCACACAGTGATACTCCCGCCCAGCCACAGACGCAAGCAATGGGGGCGGCTCGGAGAGAACCTCGGAGGGGTGAAACGCCCGTGATGTGCGCCAGCACAGTTCCAGAATGCCGCCCAAGGCTCGGGAAGTAGTGTCAAATAGAGCCAGCAAACGATCAATGACAGAAACAGCGGGGCCGCTCCCCGCAAAAAGGATAGCAGTATCTTTGCACCAATCTGCGCAGGAGCGGCCCCGTTCTTTCGAGTACAGAGGAGAAACGAACAATGAATATCAAGAGAACCTGTCCCATCCAGCGGGGCGATATCTATTACGCCGATCTCTCACCAGTCACCGGTTCGGAGCAGGGAGGCATCCGGCCCGTCCTGATCCTCCAGAACAATGTGGGGAATCAGCACAGCCCCACGGTCATCGCCGCCGCCATCACAGGCTATGCCAAGGGCAAACGCCAGCCCACCCATGTGCGGCTCAGGGGCGCGGCCTGCGGCCTGTTCCGGGACTCCACCGTCCTGCTGGAGCAGCTTCGGACACTGGACAAATCCCGCCTGGGGGAGTACATGGGCAGTGTAGGTGAGGACAAGATGCGGGAAGTGGACGCCGCGCTGAACATCAGCGTGGGCCTGAAAAATACATAACGGGAGGAATCAGCTATGCCGACGAAAAATGCCAATATTGACTACTGCGGCATTCGGAACCTGCTCCGCCTGCTGGCCGGGCAGGGCTTCACGGAGACCGAGCTGAAAAAGATCGCCGCCAGGATCGCACATGAGACAGGCGCGACCATTATTTTTTGTTGAGTTTCACCACGCAGTTTCAATAGCTATTGTCAAAGAGGTGTGGTATTGTGTGTTGCTAACAGGAGGAGGTGCAGACCATGGGCAGAAGACAGCAAACCGACGGAAACCTTGCGCTGGAACAAAAGAAAGTCATTGTCATAGAGGCCGCTCAAAGGCCGGAGGCGCAGAAGCTCCGTGTTGCCGCCTACTGCCGGGTCAGCTCCGACTCCAGTGACCAGATGAACTCCTTTGCCGCCCAGCTGAGCTACTACACTACGCTCATCAGCGGCAAAGACAACTGGACGATGACCGATATCTACGCCGACGCGGGGATCTCCGGCACATCGGCACAGAAGCGTCCGGACTTCCAGAGACTCCTCTCAGACTGCCGCAGGGGACGGGTGGACAAGGTCCTGGTCAAGTCCATCTCCCGCTTCGCCCGCAATGCTGCCGACTGCCTGGAAACCATCCGGGAGCTGAAAGCCATCGGCGTGGGGGTGTGCTTTGAGGAGCAGGGCATCGATACCTCTGAAATGACCGGCGAACTGCTCACCGCCATGTTCTCCGCCATCGCACAGAAGGAAAGCGAAAGTATCTCCGGCAATATGCGCTGGAGTTACCAGGCACGTATGAAGAAAGGAACCTTCCTGCCTGCCGCCATGCCCTTCGGATACCGGATCGAGGACAGAAAAATCGTAGTTGATGAGGACCGGGCGGAGATTGTCCGGCAGATCTTTCACGACTACCTTGCGGGACAGAGCATGGATGAAATTGCCGCCCGGCTCAACCGGAAAAGTGTTGCGGTTCGAAGCGGTTTGGAAAACCGCAGATGGATACACAGCGCCATATCCTACATTCTCTCCAACGAGCGGTACATTGGCGACTCCCTCTGGCAGAAGACCTATGCCACGGATACCCTTCCGGCCCGTCAGGTCAGAAACCACGGAGAGCGTCAGCAATACTATGCGGAGGCCACCCATCCGCCCATCATTGAAAAGGAAATCTTCTTCGCCGCCCAGGAGCTGAAAAGCAGGCGGAGTGAGATCCGCCGCAGGGGCATCCCCGCAGACAGTCCGCTGCAACGGAGAATATCCTGCGGCATCTGCGGTACACGCTATACAAGAAAAGTCTGCCGCGGCAAGACATACTGGGTATGCAGAGCCCACGACCACAACAAGGATGACTGCCCCTCAGAGCGAATTCCAGAGGTGGAAGTCCACGCCGCATTCCTGCGGCTCTACCACAAGCTCCGGCTCCACGGGGAGCCGATCCTCAAGCAGATGCTTTCCGACCTCCAGACGCTCCGTGAACGGCGGATGCTCTGGAGCTTGGAAATCATTGAGTTGAACAAGAGAATATCCGATATCAACGATCAGGATCGAATGCTGGCCGACATGAACCGATGCGGCCTCGTAGATCCTGATATTTTTATATCCAGAAACAACGAATTGTCCCAGCAGCTCCGTGCCGCCAAGCAGGAAAAGGATCGCATCCTCGGCGCGGAGCATGACGATACCATCCCTCAAACAAAGGCGCTGCTGGAGACGCTGGAAACACTGCCTGAGTACCTTCCAGCCTTCGATGGCGAGGTCTTCGCTGATCTGGTGGATCAGATCACGGTAGACAATGGCAATACCCTGCGGTTCCGCCTGAAAAACGGGCTGGAGCTGACGGAACCGACAGAGAGGAGTATGCGCTGATGGCGAACCGGAAACTGCCCTTCGGGTACTGCATGGAGAGCGGGCAAATCTGTGTTGTGGATGATGAGGCTGAAATAATACGGATGATCTTCACCAGCTATGCGGAGGGAAACTCCTACGAAACACTGGCTGAGTGGCTCAACAATGGCAGATATCCCTACGCCCCCGGAAAGCGGTGGAACAAGAATACGCTGGCCCGGATTCTGCAAGATGAGCGGTACCTTGGAAACAGCGTCTACCCTGCCATCCTTGCATCTGGTGCATTCCAGAGGAGAAAGCCGACTGCCAGCGGGAAGCTGAATCACCCTCAGATCAAGGATATCCGTATCCTGGCCCGCTGCGCCGCGTGCGGGAAGCCTATCCAGCGGGAGCGCACAGACACCTGGCGCTGTCCTCACTGCATGACATTGGCGATAAACTCCACAGATAAACGCCTGATGGACAGTGTGGCTGAACTGCTGCAGGGATTATGCCAGCGCCCAGATGCCGTTGTCTCCCTCACAGCCGCCGATATAGAGAATGAAAACGTCCTCTCCGCAAAAAACAGCTTCACTCAGGAATTGGAGAATGAGGAGTTCGACGAATCCGCCGCCAGAGCAAAAGCAATCTCGCTGGCAGCCGCCCGGTTTGATGCCCTCGGCTCTGAGGACTACGAAACCATGAGGATACAATACATATTGGCCAGGACGGAGCAGAACGGTGGATTAGACACCGCGCTGCTCTGTCAAATTACCTCCGCCATCCTGATCTTACCCACTGGGGAGGTCAGCCTGAAGTTGAAAAACGGACAAATTATGAAGAGGAGTGATCTCACATGACAAAAGCCAGCTCTACCCCGCAGCTCCGCGTTGCCGCCTACTGCCGGATCGCCGGCGGTGAGGAGCAGAACACCGTCCTTGAATCGCAGAGGGCCTGCTACGCGAAGCAGATCGGCGCTAACCCTGACTGGATTATGGCGGGGATCTTCGCAGACATCGGGGACAGCCGCTCCAAGCGCCCGGAGTTCCAGAAGATGCTTCGCAAATGCAGGCAGAAGAAAATCGACCTGATCCTTGTCAAGTCTGTCTCCCGCTTCGCCCGGAACATGGCGGACTGTCTCAGTATCGTGCGGGAGTTGCGGGAACTGGGCATTACGGTGATCTTCGAAAAGGAGAATATCAGCACGGCAGAACCCAACTTCGATACACTCACCTTCCTGATGGCTGAATTCGCCAGAGCGGAATGTGAGCATCTCACGAAAAATTCCGCCCATACGCGCTACATGGGTACGATCAGCCGCCCCACAAAAAAGACGTGGAAGAAGACGCTCCGGCTGCCTGGGCGTCTGGAGAAAACAATTACATTCAGAATGGAGTGATCGGATATGACAGGAACCACCCCCAGAGTCATCATCATACCACCTAAGCCGGAGCTGGCCCGCTCCAAGGCCGTTCAGCGCCAGCTGCGTGTTGCGGCCTACTGCCGGGTGTCCACAGACGATGAGGAGCAGCTCACCAGCTATGAGTCCCAGCAGACCTACTACACCGACAAGATCATGACCAATCCCCAGTGGACCATGGCGGGGATCTTTGCGGATGAGGGCATCACAGGCACTTCAGCACAGAAACGGCCTGAGTTCCAGCGGATGATCCGCAAGTGCCGTCAGAAGAAGATCGACCTGGTGCTGGTCAAGTCCATCTCCCGCTTCGCACGGAACACAGTGGACTGCCTCAACTACATCCGCGCCCTGCGCACCCTGGGTATCGCCGTGATCTTCGAGAAGAAAGACTTGTTGACAGCAAAAGTGCCGGAATACTGCGGTATTTCGGCACTTTTCAATGGGGCTTGGTGTTTAGTTGGTGTTTGAATTTATGTAAAGAAACGAAAAGAAACTCCACGAAGGATAATCATGTAAAAATACACCTACTTGGGGTCAAACAGTTATAAGTATTTTGCAAAAACAGATTAGCACAAAGCAATCCTAACAGCCATCTAGCGCATAATATTTGAAAAATGTATTCGACATTTTTCAAATATTATTGACAGCCCATCTTTTACATGATACACTATGAACGAAAGGGGGCTATTCTACATGGCATCTAACGAAACTAAACGAGAGAAGTTTGTCCGGTTGGCTGAGGCCCGTACAAACAAAATCATTGATATGCTTCAACTTTTGGGGAACTGTTCTAATTCTTCCACCTATGAATACACACAGCAGGATGTTGACAAAATCTTCGCTGCTATTGAGGCCGAAGTCCGCGAAGCGAAAAAGAAATTTGCAAAAACTGAGAGCGTGAAGGGCACAAGGTTCACACTATAGAACAAGAGAGTAGGTGCAATATGGGACTATTTAGCTTGGAACACACATGGGTTTTCCCATCGAATAATAACGGGCAGCTGTTTGGCATTAATGACTCAGGGGTTGAAACCTTCAACGGTACACCAATAAAATCGTTAGCAAGGGAGATTTGCCAAAACTCTATTGATGCCAGCCTTTCGAATGAACAACCTACCTTTGTCGAATTTCAAGTTTTTGAAGTGGCTCCAAAAGATATTCCCAACGTAGAAGGACTTCAGGATGCTTTTGAGCGGTGTCTTCAATTCCAGCCATTTGACAAGGCAAAGACATTTTTCAAACGTGCCTTGGGCGTTCTCCAGGGGCGAAAGATTACTTGTCTACGCATTAGCGACCATAATACTACAGGGCTGACCGGCTCTCGTGAGGAGTACTATTCCCCATGGTGCAACTTAGTAAAATCGACCGGCTCATCTGATAAGAGCGGATCAAATGGTGGCTCTTTTGGCATAGGAAAGTATGCTCCATTTGCGTGTTCTGCGTTTCGCACTGTTTTCTACAGCACCAATGATGTTGACGGAATCGTTGCATATCAGGGAGTTTCTCGGCTTACTTCGTTTAAAGCAAAGGGTGATGAGATTACCCAAGGTATCGGTTTTTATGGTAATAAGAGAAATACGCCTGTCAGCGACCAACTTTCCCTTGACCCTTCATATCAAAGAGATAAAGCAGATTACGGTACGGACATATTTGTCCTTGGTTTTACAGGCGGAGATGACTGGCAACAGAAGATGATTGCCTCCGTTCTCGATGGTTTTCTTTATGCTGTCTTTACGGGCAAGTTAGTAGTCAATGTCAATGGAACACTTATTAGCAAAGATACTCTACCGGAATTAGTAATTTCCCATAAATCTTACTTTGAAGAATATGCTGATGAGTATTATCGGACTTTAACCGATGAAAAAGCGGCTCAGACCTTCGAGACCGACATATCAGAGGGAAAGGGCCGTATTACTGGAAGAGTCACTTTACAGCTTATGATAATGCCGGAATTTCATAGGCGTGTTGCCATGGTTCGGCAAACTGGTATGAAAATCAAAGATAAAGGAAATATCAATGGACTCATCCCTTTTGCGGGCGTTTTGTATATTGACGGAAGTAGTTTGAACTCCTATCTCCGCAATTTAGAAAACCCGCAACACCTGGAGTGGGAAATTGAACGTGCAGATAACAAGGCAGAGGCAAAACGGCTACTTGGGTCTCTGACGAAATTTATCAAGAGGAGTCTGGATGAACTGAAGGACGATGACAGCAAAGAAGAGCTTGACCCTTCTGTTGGTGAGTATTTATCTGCAGAACAGGTTGAGACTCCACAGGAAAAGAATCCTACGGAAAACATAAACGATACAATTAAAACAATCAGCATCCGCGAGAATCCCGTTCATCCAAAACCAGCAGAATCCCAGGCAACAGGGGCAGGTTCAACTGAAGTCGATAATCCCAACGGTGATATTGTCGTAACAGATATTCCCGGCGAAGGTGGGCGAGACGGCAGAAGTACGGGTGGCGGTAATGGCGGTAGCGGTGGAGGACACGGTAATGGAACCGGCGGTGGTGATACCCCTGTCGAACACCGCAAATCCCTCTCTGCCATAGCACCCGCGAAGGTACGTGTGTTTTGTCGCAATAAGGTCGAAGGCAAATATACAATCACTTTTACGCCGGCATTGTCAGCTCAAAATGGGACTATTGTTCTGTATATGTCCGCAGAATCTCAGAGCTATGACGCTTCAATTATTTTTGCCAGTTGTGTTTCTTGTCCTTCCCTACGTTTTTCCAGCAATTGCATCGAAGGGTTGATTTTTGAAGAAAAAGTGCCGATTACCATAGAAATTACGCTTGATTATCACGATTACTGCTCAATGGAGGTGAAGGCGTATGGAAATAAAGTATAAGCTTTACCCATATCCTGTACTCTCTTCTTACTCCGATGACTACAAACAGGGCGTGTTCGAAACAAATACTGATATTGTACGAGATGGATATAATCTTTGCGTTGATTTTATGGCAACACTGACAAGTACCAGTCTCAAAGAACTGATAAGGGCTGGAAAAGCAAAATACGTTTACCACTTGGAATGTGCGCAGACAGGATATCGCAAGGTTGTAGAAACTGAGAAAATTTCTGTTAGCCATGTGATTACGAGCAAAACCGTATGCGGAAAGTTGCAGATATGTTCCTTTGTGGTGGCAGCAGAGGATATCCCTCAATATTCCTCACCTGAGTTCCACGATGATTACACTGGCGCAACCTTTGACATCGAGGAGGGATGCGTTATGGCAGTTGGGAAAATGGTAACTGTTGACATCGCAAAAAACACTGACGATCTCTCTAATGCGCCCTCTATATTCAGCATCATATGGAACGCTGACCCCAATTGCCACGAAATGCTTGTGGATATGTCCAGCAGAAAAATAGTTATTAAACTTCCGCTCAACGATTACTACAGCTATAAAAAGCTGAACATCACGCCGCAGTACCAACCTATCCTCAATTCGCTGACGGTCATCCCCGCGTTGGCCTATGTCCTTGGACGCCTACAAAAAATGACCCCTACCGAACGTAGTATCGACAATCAGGACTCGCTTTGGTATAGAACCCTTTCCCATACTCTGCTAACACAGTTTGATTGTGACATAGAGGGGAATGGATTTGATTCCGTTGACTGTCTGGAACTTGCGCAGAAGTTAATCAATGACCCAATATCTGAGGCGTTCCGAATGTTAACAAGTAGCTTTGGTGTATCTGGAGGTGACGATGAATGAAACTACAATTCGTGAGCTATGATAACCTTGATGTCATTAAAGGTAACCTTCCTCAGTGGGTCGATCATTTTAAGGAGAGTTCATCATCCTTGTTAGAAAGGGAGTTGGATGCCCCTCTTTTCGTTGATACCAAGTATGCCGATGCCCCTGACTTCGTTCTTGATACATCACAGGACAAGCCTTTCCTGACTGAGGCAACCAATGTTGAACGAGTCTATGGAAGCTTGAATTTCCTATCAGAGTCCCAAGCCTCAGACGAAAGACTGTGGGCCGGACTGTGCTTGGGACCATTTTGGGAGTATGTTAAATACCGCTGGGAAATTGACAAGAAATGTACCGTAAATAATATTCAGCAACATTTTCTGTTCGGCTTTGGTGCCCGCCGTTCGCTTACCAGGAATGCTCTGTCGAGACTGTGGTGGATCGGTCGTCTTACATATGACAAAACTCGCGCAGATCCATGGGAATTGACAAGGCTGGTGTGTGAAAGCTCCGATTATATTATGCACATTTTGGAGCGAAACACATCAAATAATCCAGCTATTATTCGGGCGTTTTTGGATGCAATTCTTGATGCCAGAAATGATGGATTGCCAATCGATACAAATTCAGTAGGGGAATTAGCCAAGTACCTGAACCTTCTTGGAGGCATCTATATTCTTGACTGCATCCCGCCCAATAAAATCCATGATAAAATTGTCAGCAAGGCGGAAGAAATCTCTAAGCCAAAAGTGTCTACGGGTGAAAAGATTCCTGCTACAGTAGGATAAAGAGAGGCTACCCACGTTCGCCTGATGCGCGTGGGTAGCCGTACATTATATATCGTTCCCTTCATCCAGTGCGACAACAATACTATTAGCAATTGCATTGGCCAAAAATGGGGGAACCGCATTCCCTATTTGTTGATACTGAGAATCTTTTGTACCCTCAAACACAAAGGTGTCAGGGAACGTCTGCAACCGTGCTGCTTCTCGAATTGAAATGGCCCGATCTAATTCCGGATGAACCCACATGGACTTTCGCACGTTCACCACAGTGCCACAAGGCTCATCATATTTCAAACGCAAATAGATTGTGTTTTGAGTTCGCTCGGCATTGCTATAGGTTGCCTGAAGCTCTGGCTCTAAGTCATGGAAGTTCTGACCAGCTTTTAATGCCTTGAACCGCGATAATGCAACTTCGGTCGTTGCCGTTGCTACATGGTTAGCCAGCAGTCTGCCACGCAACATCTGGGCCAATTCCGATAAGTCATCTTGCGGCTCCAGAACCACAGGTTTTGAATTTACATCTGTCGTTGTTTCGACTACTTGCAAATCAGAGATCGCATCGCGAACAGTCCTAAAGTTTTCGGTAAATAAAGGGGGCGGTGTGGTAAAGGAACGTCCGATTGCCTTACTGATACCCACAATGATAAAACGCTCCCGCCGTTGCGGGGCACCGTAATTCATTGCATTCAGCACCTCAGTGCTTAATTCATAGTTAAATGGCTCAGCGGTAAGGATACACTTAATATAATCCAAGACTGCATATGATTTAACCACTGCAACGACAGAACCGTCCGACATTTTATACTCATAAACATGAATATTATTATCCGTAATTTCTTTTAGTCTTGTAAGGCCACGTTGCATAAACAGCGGGATTTCAATTGCCCGGATCACTTGATTAAAATCAGGCAAATCACCTTGCATATATTCCAGAATCGCTTCGGACATCTCCTTGTCATTTTCTTGGATGATCGAGGTGTCCTTTTCCTCAGATGAAAGACGGATTATCTCGCTGAGCTTTATGGTGAGTTGCTCCCTGTATTTTTCAATGGCCTTGTCAAATTTTACCCGGTTGATTCGGTAACGGTAAAGCACATTTATAATTTTATAAAAGCCCTCTGCCCATGCATGAACATTATTATTATCGACATTTGTGAGGAATTCTAATGCGCCCTCAAAGTATGAAGCAGGCGGTAGGATTTCTACCATATCCTCATTTAAGTCTAAAGACATTACCCTTGGGTCATTCAAGTCCGTTTCGTCCACCATAAATCTATGAACCTGAGAACGGAGCATGGCTACATTCTCCATAACAAATGCCTGCGGTTTCAGCTCACAAATGGCACGAATGTATTCTTTGACCAAACGATTATTCATGCTTACAATGGTAGTATGTTGCCTGTTTGCATTGGAAAAACCTTGGCATGGTGGCCCGCCGATAACAATGTCGATGGGACCAACCGCTTCAAGAAGTTCTGCATAGTCGATCGTTCGAACATCTGAATACAGACGAGGGACCTTTAAGTTTCGTTTGTATGTTTTGCGCACATTGGGATTGTTCTCGGCAGCGGCAACAATCTCAACTCTTCCGGTCTGGGTAAAACCGAGGCTGAGTCCTCCCGCACCGGAGAATAAATCCACAGCTTTGTAACGGTGCATCTAAATATCACCTTCTTCTAATTCGGTAAGGGTTAATATATTTTAGGTAGTTTCAGGCGAATCGATTTGGATTTCACCGTACTCCCTTTCGTAGTCGGCAACAAAGTTTTTCAGAATATTTTCAATCTGTGCTCGGTAGGTGCGGTCATTTTCTTTTGCAATCTGCTTGACCTTTTTCTGAAGAGTTTCATCTATCCGAAGTGGATACGCACTCTGTTGTTTCATTCAGATGTACCTCCCTATCTTTTTTACATCTATTCGGCACCTCTGTAGTATAGCAGTTGCAATATAAAAAATCAAGCTTCGTTATGAGATTTCCGTTTTCAACAGGAAGACCAGCGAAGACAGAATTTAGGTTACAGTTCTTCCAATGTTCTGTAAAGGAGCAAACCATCCTTAACCCCTTTGAGGTAGAAAAAGGTTCCATCCTCAGTTAATTTGTCGGATACACTTTCATGGAATTTCTTGATAGCGGTCGCTGTTTTGGGCGGCAGTGTCTCAAGCGCGTGATTGTACTCAGTCTCCAGTTGAAGTGCGGTGGCAAGCTCATCAGCTGTCAGTCGTGGATACCCGCTGGAATAGTGCATCTGCATTCGCTCTGTAATGAATGTATCCAAAAATTCTTGGTCAGTCATATGCATACCTCCTTGGTGACAACAGCATAAACAACTTTCCCGGATAAAGCTATACCCATACTGGACAAAGACGAGCGCAGAATTTCTGGTATAATGCATCAAATGGACTGCGGTGGAGACAGATTTCCGTTACTTTTTGTCAGCATAGACACTTGCAATTTAGGCCATTCAGAGTGATATATGTACCTACCAAAACGAAGGAGGTACATCCCATGAAAATGACCATTCCCTATAACGTGACAGGCAAGGCCCGGAAACGGCTGGCGGAGGACGTGAGCACAGCCCTCAATACCATCCCGCGCTATCTTGGAACACCTACCATGAGCTACCAGATCGGCGACTGCCTGCTGGACCGTAGCGGCACCCTGACCATCCCGGACACGGTGGACAACCACACGGCCCAGACGCTGCTGGCCTACCTTGCGGAACACGGCTACGAGGGTGTGGCAGAGGAAACGGCGGACAAGCTGACCATTTCCATGCCGAGGGACACCTTAGACGATGCCCAGCTTACAGTCCTGCGGCAGATCGTGACCGGGCGGGAGCCGCTCCTCAAACGGGCCTTTCTCGCCGAAAATCTGCCCGTTGATGCGACAGACGAGCAAATCAACTTCCCCTGGTTCCCCTTTGCCCAAGACGCAGACAAGGTCAAAGCCTACACCGAGTTTGTTACCAAACTGTGCGGTATGGCCCAGCGGCAGAAGCGTGTGATACCTACAGCCGCTGACACGGACAACGACAAATACACCTTCCGCTGTTTCCTGCTCCGGCTGGGCTTCATCGGCAACGACTACAAAGCCACTCGAAAGGTACTGCTGAAGAACCTCACAGGCAACTCGGCGTTCCGGCACGGCGAACCATCCCATAGGGGGCAGCAATCTCTGTGAGCACTTTGCCACAGACCGGCGCGGGGTCTTTCGTGAATTTCCGCAGAATTAGTAAGAGGGGACACCCCCGTAGCGGTGAAAACCGTTGTAAACAATAGGGTTCAGCTACATAGTTTTGCGAAAAAGTGCTGATTCCCGCAAAAATAACAGCAAGAAAAGCACCCGCCGGAGCAGTCAAAAATAACGCTCCGGCGGGTCATTAGCCTTGTGTGGCTGCACGGGGTAGGGCGGTCAAAATCCCTGTGGACGTGGAGTTCGAGGAACGGCGCGGGGTCGCGTACACAAAATCGCAGTTTCAAACGGGGGATATACCCCATGCAGCAACAGTGCCAGGAGAGCGTTTTGACTCATCGCTCCCCCGGCACCTGCCGTTATTCGGCGGCGCTCATCTGAAGCACTTTGACTGCCTCCGGGCGAATCAGCCTGCCGTCCAGAACCTCATTGCCCAGGTACCCACTCTGGCTCCGAGCAGCAAACAGCTCATTCAGAGGCCGCACGGTCAAAGGGGACCGGATCACGATCCAGTAGTAGGAGAAATCACCGAACGCTACAGGCTTTGTACCCGGAACGATGGAGGGCATAGCGTTGGAAATTACCACGGGTCTGTCCATCAAGGATTCCGGACTGCCCCGCCACAGGAAGTTCCCGGCAGAATCCTTCAGCGCACGGAGTATCTGTGCCGTCTCATCGTTCATCAGCCACACGGCATTGGAGCGGTAGTCCGGCTTGACGGAAAAATACAGCCGGGTCAGTTCATCGAAGGAGATGCTGTTCGTAGCCGCAGAAGTGACGCCAATCTCCGCGCCGCTCTCGGTATGGAGGATACCCATAGGCGTATCATCACCGTTGCCACCAATGAACGCAGCGTCCTCGGCTTTGGCGAACTTCTTGGCAAACACCGTGGTAAGATAGTCCTCGATGTCAAATTTCAAATCGCCGGAGAACTCATTGCCCAGCCGGACGATAGCCGCCAGCTTGTGTGCGACAATGCTATAGGGCGTGAAATCATCGACAGCCGTCCTCACATCCAGAGCACCGTCCCCAATCCACTCAGCGGCGTCATCGGAGTCGAATGTCCAGATTTTGCTGTCGCCATTCTCGGAGTGAGCGACCGTGGCGATTTGCCGGAACACCCCTACTTTTGCCAATTTCTCCTCATACTTCCGGCCAGCCTCTGCGGGAAACAGGTATTCCCCCGTGCTGTTGTGCTCCAGATGCCCGAACTCGGGCCTATCACCTCTGCGCATAGCGTTCCAGAAATGTCTGCTATACTCGCTGGAATGGATCATAGTATAATTAATTCCTCCTTGGTCTGTTTTGTCCATGTTGTTGAACTTCCGAATGAGCCTGTCGGCGGCAAATCGGTTGAGAAACTTTCCCTCCACCAAGACCGCCATCATGCGGTCGATGGTCTGGAAACCGTGCCGCTCACCCTTGTACCAGGCGAGAAAATAAGGGTCTGTGTCAGGATACCGGGGTGCTAAGATGACCACGGCATTGTCTTTATCCCGGACGGCTATACCGAGGATAAAGAATGTGGTAAAGTCTATACTGGTATCCCGGAGGTAGTGCGCCGCCCTTCTGCCGATATTCATGGGCGTTTCTCCCCTCGGCCACTGCACTTGGGGCAGTGGTACAACGAACGGGAATGGGCGCTGCCCGGAGCCGAGATGGATTTCATCGCATGACCGCAAAGAGGGCAGCGGACATTCCAATCGTTGTCGCAGGCTCTGGAGATTGGGGCCTTGGAGCGAAGCCGATAGAAATGCGGCACTGTCTCCATGAGCCACAGATTATGCCGCTGGGCATCCTCCTCCGGAATGGGGCCACCGAACATGGGTACCTTCTCCGTTCTATTGGAATCCATGTCCACCAGCGGATAATACCTGACCTCATACATTTGCTGCCGCCCCTTTCTCGGTGAGCGGCCTGCCCTCCAAATCAAGAAAGCGGTCCTCGCAGTAGGCCATGGCCTCCTCGCGGGTCCCAAACAGGACGCAGGAAAAGCCATGCTCGACTTTCCAGATCACAGGCCCTTGGTCTGTGCTGTGGGAAATGACCACAGGCGCTCCTTTACGGTTCCGGAGCAACGTATCGCACTGATAGCCGTTGTGAAAGAACATGGCTTTGTCCTTGTCAGAGAACTTGGGCGCTGCTCCGTAGAAAATTTTGTGCCTCATAATAAACTTCTCCTTTCTGATTGAAGTGTGATAGCGATGTTTCGCTTGTGGAGGCGCTCTTGGCCCCGTTAACACGATGCGTTCCATAGCAATATCCTCCTTCTGCCATGTCATGGGTGAAAGCGGTGAAAGCCGGGTGAATGTTGGCGGGGAGAACTTTCACCGCCGAAAGCCTTGCGGCACAAGCGGTTCGCCGATTGGGTGAATGAGGTGAAGGAACTTTCAACTCTATTTCCACACTTTAATAATCTTTGCACCCACCTCTATCTGCCTACAAACATTTTTTGATTTTGCTAAGAAGTTGAAAATACGTTCACCACTTTCACCTGTTCCACGAAGTCCTTGCGCCACAACGGGTCTGGCGGTGAAAGTACCCCTGCGGGTACTTTCACCCGGCTTTCACCACTTTCACTGTCAGGCAAGAAATTCTGTGGCATCATAGCCATAGGCCCTCCGATATTCTTCCTTCACCTCGGCGGTGAGCGTGATATCCCGATAAAAGTTGCCCTTCTTGGTGTGCGCAACGATCTCCGGGTAAGCGCAGCCCAAATGCGCGGCTAATTCTTCCCGGAACTCTCTGGCGGTTTTGGCGTAGCCGTTGTTGTTGTCGCCGCACCACGCTTTGTAGACCGCATAGACTTTCCCGGTCGTGCAGCCGTCCGCGTCTGTGCCGCCTTGCCGGGGACACATACACTCATGGTAAAAACTAATGACCGTACTGTTGCTGTTCCGATAGCGTTCTCCGGCCAGTTTTACGCTGTTCGGTTCGGAAAAGCGGTATCCGTTGGCGATGACCGTCTGCAGGGCACAGACCGCCTGATAGATGATGCCCTCCCGCTCAGCGTACAGTTTCTCCGCCAGAGCCTTGTCCTGCTTGTTCTTGGGGATGACATTAGGGCATTCCACCACCATGATGCGGTCATAGACCCACTGTCCATCATCGCCTCCGAACTTAGGCAGACGATTCATGCAGAACCAGAGCAAGCCGTCATAGGTGAATTCAAATGCCTGCTGTCCTTTCAGTTCGGCGAACAAGCTGTCCCCACCGGTGATCTTCTTGAAGGTTTTCAATTCGTCCACAGAAAGAAAACTCATGTCGGAGCTGCCTGCCAGCCGGGTGCCATAAATCGCTCCCGTACCGAACCGGGCTTCGATTTCTTTCAAGTCAATGCCAATGAAATTTCCCTTGCCAAGTAGCCGCTCTACCAGATTTTTGAGTTGGGATTTACCTGTGTCCCCGGCTCCCACCAGGAACAGCGATTTTTTCATCCGCCAGCCTTTGACATTAGAGAGGCATACACCAATGAACTCCAGTAAAAGTTTCTGTACCACCCGGTCGCCGTTGGTAAGGGTATCAAGGTATTGGTCGAATACAGGTGTTGGTTCCGACACTCCCAGCCACTTGCAAGGGATTTGAATTGTGGACAGCACCTCCGGGGAGTGGGGGAGGAGCGTCATATCGGACAGCCGGAGCAGACCGTTCTGAAAGTTGATGATCCCCTCATCCGCGTCCAAGTCGCTCTGGCTCACATATTCCAGGTCGGTAGTGATGTGTACACAGGCGCTGTGGGCTGTGCGCATGGTGACCAGTTCCTCATCATAATCCGCGATGTAGCCTTTGATGATGCCTTGGAGCATATCCTCGGCATATAATCGGTACACACCACCCTCGTAGACGAATATCCGCAGGCCCTGTTTTCCGCTGTCCCGGACGAGACGGTAATCCAGATGCTCCCGCGTCCATTTCGCCAGCAGAGCGTCATGGACATAAGGCGTACCGTTCTCTTTGAATTTGATGAAATACGGATGCGCCATTTTAGAGCGATGGAACACACCGTGGCAGGCTTCAATTCCGGTAGCGACAGTGGCCTCCCGGTAATCTTCCCGCTCCGTCCACTTGTCCCGCACCAAGGCGGAACAGGCAAAGACATTTTCCACCGTCTCCGGGTCCGGCCCAGTGCGGAACGCGATCATGGCGCACAGTGCGGCATCTGCCTCGGAGTGGGAGCCATAATCGGAAATGTCCCCATGGTCAAACAGCTTGGCAAATTTCTCACCGTTCTTCTGCTTGCGGAGGTCGCAGATGATGTCGAACAGTTCCCGATCCTCCCCATCCCGCTTGGCGCTGTATTTTGCCTTGGGTTTTCTGCGCATATCCTTGTCCAACGTGGTAAGTAAAGCCTGCGTGCAGTCTCGGAGCGGGGCATCGTTGATGGTATCCCCGGTAAACGCGGCAAAGCGGTTGGTGACGCCGCCAATATACAGTTCTACACCGTTGTGGGGATTTTTCATGTAGAACCGGCGGTCCAGACGTAGCTTGCCGCTGTTATCCCGACAAGCTGGGACTTGGGACAGATCACATTTCCCATAGATATGGACTCCGTTTCCGCTGACCGAGTATTCGGCGTAGCTGTCGAACCGCCGGAGCATGATCTGTACCAAGGCATCCTCCTTGCCCCTGTGGTCGATATCCAAGAAGAAATACCTCTCCGGGATAACGAAACCCAGACCAGCCGCCCGGTCAGAGAATTTCTCCATTGCTGTGACAGCCTCGGCATAATTAACCAAGGTATGCTTGTGTTTCTCATCTGTGCCCGTGGGTCCTCCGTCCGCTGCGAAGGGTTTCTTTACGCGCCGTCCTTTCTCCAAGCGCCACTCCCACAGCACCCAGATTTTCATGTCCATTAGTTCTTGCATTGGGCTTGGCTGTGTGTCCGGCATCCCGCTCACCTCCCCCTTTCCGTCTTACGTACATCATTCGCTCCACTCCGGCGTTTTCGCCGTAGCCACATCCACCCGGAGCGATTGGAGCTGCTCACACAGACTGTCGTAGTTGATGAGGGCCTTTCTGCCAATGAAGATAGCCGGGAGTTTTCCGGCTTTCAGCAAGAGCCGCAGGGCGTGTTCGCTCATCAGCCCGGTCCGGGCAATCTCCCGGACGGTCATCATGCGGGGTTTTCCTTCCGTCATACTTCTTCCTCCTTTGATTATAATGATATGTGTCGTACTTTCTTCAACCATAATATACTACATATATCGCTATCTGTCAATAGCGAAAGTAACGATTACAAGAAACTTTTCTTGCGAATACAGGAAATAATCCGTTGACAAGTGCGACAACCTGTGCTATTATGCTGGTGAGGTGATACGATATGACGCTTGGCGAACGGATAAAGCAATTAAGAAAAGAAAACGGTATGACACAAGTCGATATGGCACAAAAACTCGGCGTTACCAAGGGCACGGTGTCCACTTGGGAAACCAACAGCCGGGTCCCCAGTTTTGAAACACTGAATCAGATGTGCGATATGTTCCAGCGCAGCCTGGACTACCTGATGGGCCGCTCCGATGACGCTACGCCGCCCATCCTCAGCGATGAGGAACAGACCGAACTGGCGTTGAACCAGGTGGCGGAGGATTTGAGGGAATATGTGCTCAAGTATTGCAGGCTGGACCAATACGGCAGGGAGGCTGTCGAATCCATCATCCGGGCCGAATACAACCGTTGCCGCGCCCAAGGGGAACTGGGTCCCGCCGGGGACTACGCTGTGAATATCCGAATTATTCCATGAGAAAACGCTCCGCGCCGGGAAATCTGTCCTCGGCGTGGAGCGATACATTTTGAAGGGAGGAACGAGCGATGCCCAGCATCAAAAAGCGCGGGGACACTTACCGCATCATGGTTTCCCTCGGCTACGGCATGGACGGGAAACAGATACGCAAGACCACAACCTACCGCCCTCCGGCGGATGTGACCGAGGGTAAGGCGGAGAAGCTGGCCACAGCTTTTGCCTATGAGTTTGAAAAGCACTGTCAGGGGATGACCAGCTTGGATGAGAACATCCGCTTCAAAGACCTCTACGACTGGTATTTCGAGCAGATCGCTCCGCACAAGCTGAAGGAGAATACCATCTACAACAACCGCCGAATTTTGGAACTGTACGTCCTGCCCTACATCGGGCATTTGAAGTTGAAGGACATCAACACAGCCCGGATAGACGCACTGTTCAACAAACTGCACCAATGCGGAGCCAGGACGGAGCGGTACCTTCTGACGGACGTGGGCGTGGTCGCCAACGGCACCCGCAGGCCCATCTTCCGCAAGAGCGGCGTGACCATGGAGACCATGCGCCGGATGGTGGAAGGTGCCCCTGTGACCAAAGACACCGCCCTCAAAATCTGCGAGGCCACGGGCAGGCGGTTGGGCGATTGTTTTCGGAAGGTGCAGGAGGACCACGGCCTGACGGAAGGGACAGTGAAGCGCATCCGCACCGCCCTGTCCCCCATCTTCTCCACAGCGGTGAAAAAGGAGCTGCTCCTCAAGAATCCGGTGACCAACGCCACCAATCCCAAGGACGCTGAGGTAGAGGAGCATCCCTTCCTGGATGCCGGACAGTGCCGGGAACTGCTACGGCTGGCGGATGATTTCACCAATCCGCAGATCCCGCGCATCATTCGCACCCTGCTCTATACCGGGATGCGCTCTGGGGAACTGTGCGCCCTGCACTGGGAGGATGTGGATTTGGACAACGCTGTGTTGGAAATCAAGTACAATTTGTACCGGGTGAACGGCGAATACAAGCTGTCCTCGCCCAAGACAAAGAGCAGCGCAAGGCTCATCGCCCTGCCGCCCCAGGTGGTGGATATCCTCCGGGAGCAGAAAGTCTGGCAGGAGGAACGCAGGACGGCGGTAGGCGGCAGATGGCTGGAACGCAGTGCGGTCTTTACCGGGCGGTACGGAGAATATATCAGCAAGAACTATCTCAACTGCGAATTCAAAAAGTTCCTCAAGCGGAACGGCCTGCCGGACATCCATATCCACGATCTCCGCCACGCGAATGCCTCGCTACTGATAAATATGGGTGTTCCGGTGAAGGTCATCTCGGAGCATTTAGGCCACTGTGATACCCGGACTACGGAAAATATCTATGCCCATGTGTTCGCGGAAACCATGACCAAAGCGTCTGACGCTATCAGCAAGGCTCTTTCAACAGCGGCAGAGTGAGGAACACAGAAAAACACCGGACTGTGCGGCAGGTACAGATTTGCCGCCAGTCTGGTGTTTATTTGGTGTTTGAACCTATAAAACGAGGGGTTACGAAACGCTATGAGATACATTTTTGCTCCGACAAAATGCCGCAATACTGCACTTTACGGGCTTTCCCATACGATATGGCGGTCTGCAATTCTGGTTCGAAAAAGAAAACATCAACACGCTGGAAACGGACAGCGAGATGCTCATCACCATGATGGGCGCCTTCGCCCAGGCGGAGAGCGAGTCCATGTCCGCCAATATTGTATGGGGCAAGCGGCAGGCCATGCGGGAGGGCAAGACAAACGTCCAGTTCCAGCATCTGTACGGCTATGAGCTGGATGAGGACGGAAAACCCCGCATCGTCCCCGAACAGGCGACGGTGGTGAAGCATATCTATGACAGCTTTCTCGCCGGCCGCAGCATCCGCATGATCAAAAAGGAACTGGAGAGTCAGGGAGTCCTTACCGCCAAGGGCGGGACGGTCTGGTCGGAGGCGGCGATCCGCAACATTTTGAAAAATGAAAAATACTGCGGCGACGTCCTGATGCAGAAAACCTTTACCCAGGACTGCATCAGCAAGAAGCAGCTCCGCAATATGGGCCAGCTCCCCATGTATCTGGTACAGGACAACCACGAGGGCATCATCACCCGTGACAGGTTCAACCAGGCAAAGGCGGAGTTCGCCCGGAGGAACGCGGGACGGGCCCCCAGCCAGAAGCTGGCCCCCACAGGCCGCTCCTGCTACAGCGCCAAATACGCCCTCACGGAGCGGCTGGTGTGCGGCGAGTGCGGGACCCTCTACCGCAGATGCGTATGGGTCAAGAGAGGTCAGAAGTTCGCCGTGTGGCGCTGCGCCAGCCGGATCGACTACGGTACAAAATACTGCCACGACTCGCCCACGCTTCGGGAAGAAACCCTGCAAGCCGCTATTCTCGCCGCCATCAACACTGTCATGAGCCAGCAGGAGACGCTGATGGGGCAGATCGAGGATGCCATGCGCACGGAACTGATCCCCTTCCCCGGTTCTATGAGTATCTCGGATATCGACCAGAGGCTGAATGAGTTGGACAAAGAATTTCAGGGGTTGTTCGCTGACTCCAAGGACGGCGGCTTTATGAAGCACGCTGAGGAGTTCAAGCGTATCTCCGCTGATATGGCCGCTCTGAAAACGCAGAGAGCTGACCTGCTGGAACAGCAGAACAGCGACTCCGCCGCCAGCCAGCGGATCGCCAGCGCAATGGAGATACTGAGCGCCGGTTCCGCCGACATCCAATGGAATGAGAGTACCATCCGCCAGCTGGTGGATACGGTGAAGGTGCTATCCGCAAATCGAATCAGAATCTATCTCCAGGGCGGCATCGAGATCGAGCAGGAGCTGGTAGACTAAAGGAGGACACGCATGTCATACCGAAAAGTATATTTCCGCATCCAAACCCATACCTACGGCTATGGTTCCGGCTGGTCAAGCGAGGCGGATGAGACGGCGTTTGGCAACGAGTGCCGCAGTCTGTTCCAACAGCTGGGGTGGACGCTCCACCCAGGCTCCAACGGGGTTTGCGATACGGTGACCAAGGACCGGCAGGATCTCTACCTGCACCCCTTCAACTTCAGCGGTGTAATGGATGAGGCGAATATCCAGCCTCTGCAAGAGCAGCTGTCAAAAGGCAAGACCTTCCAATGCTACGCTGTCGACTGCTATGAGGAATATGCCGATCTGAGCGATGAGGAATACCGCGCCGTGCTAGAGGCCAAATGTGAGGAGATCACCGCCTTCATCCTGGAGCAGTGCAGAACCAAGCGAACTAATCTCTATATCACCGATCCTGTCGCACTGCACTTCGCGGAACACTTTGCGATCCGCCGCCTCTGTGACAGGGACCAGCACAACGCAGTGGGGAATCGCTTCATGTCTGAGCTGATTGACCAGCTGCTTCAGGAGGGGCGGTTGGTTTCTGCGGAAACGGCACATGGTGCAGGCATCCGCACCGCCACAGCAAGGGAATTGAAAGATTACCGCAAGCCTGTGGAGCAGGTCGCTGGACAGATCACCATGATGTAGGAGGTAAAACCATGGTCTATATTACCGGCGACACCCATGGCGGCTTCCAGCGGTTTAGCACCGACAACTTTCCCCAGCAGAAGCAGATGAGCCGCAGCGACTATGCGATCATCACCGGCGATTTCGGGGGCGTGTGGGACGATTCACCCAGGGAGGCATACTGGCTCGACTGGCTGGAGGAAAAGCCGTTTACCACCCTCTTTGTGGACGGGAACCACGAAAACTTCGATAGGCTCGGAGAACTTCCCGTCCACCAATGGCAGGGAGGGAAAGTCCACTATGTCCGGCCCCACGTCCTCCACCTGATGCGTGGGCAGGTATTTGAGATCGATGGAATCACCTTCTTCGCCATGGGCGGCGCTGCCTCCCACGATATCCAGGACGGCATCCTCGATCCGGCGTCCCCCGGCTTCGAGCAGGAATACTGGTTCA
>OFFX01000955.1_pt1 | contig 22091 bp, 17 predicted proteins | sample 1521511 | NCBI WGS metagenome assembly OFFX01 (sample SAMEA3504125, study PRJEB24116) | mouse gut metagenome | biome: mouse gut; feature: mouse-associated habitat; material: faeces | place: Denmark | collected 2011
GATGCCTTGGTTATAGACCTCCACAAAGCGCTCCTTTGCCATTGCGTTTCCCTCCCTTCTCATCCCGCCTGTCTGCGAAAGGAAACATACCACGCTCCCGGCCCGCTGTGGGCCGGATTTCCTGAACGGACAAAATTCTTCCTGAACGGCAAAAAGAAGCTGGGAAGGACCTCACAGGTTCCCTCCCAGCTTCTTTTTCAGCTCCGCTTTTCCGGCCCGGGACAGCAGGCACGTCCGCCCGCCCACCCGAACCTTATGCTCCTTCCAGTCCACGGACTCGATTTTGTCCCAGGCCGCCAAATAGGCCCGGTGAACTCGGACAAACCGCCCGCCCAGCTCCCGCTCCAGATCGTTCAGGCTGCCCACAAAGTCCAGCCGGCTGTCCGCCGTGTGGAGGAACACGTGGTGGGCCTTGGGGGCGGTCTCGAAAAACAGGATGTCGGCCAGGGGGATATGGCGGATCTCATCCCCCGAGCGCAGGGAGAACACCTCCGCCGGGTCCCGGCGCTCGCAGAGCAGCCGGGTGTGGATGGCCTCCAGGCACCGGGCGGCGGCGGGCCCGGTCTGGTCGGAATCCTTCACGATGTAGTCAAATGCCTCCAAATGGTACTGGAAGGTTTTCCAGGCCAGATCGCCATAGCTGGTGATGTAGACCAAGGTGGCGTGGGGGTCCCGGCGGCGCAGCTCCCGGCCCAGGGTGAAGCCGTCCCACGCCCCGTCCCTCAAATCCACGTCCAGAAAGTAGACGCCCCGGCAGCCGCCGCCCGCCGCGTCCAAAAGCGCCTGGGCGGTGGAGGCGGCGCAAACCACCTTCATGTCGTAGTTCTCCATGAAAATCTTCCACTCCAGGGCGGTCTGAACCTGGTGGCGGACGGTCTCCTCGTCGTCGCACAGATAAATCCCGATCATGGCCTTCCCTCCACCGTCAGCTCCTGCACAAAGACGCCCTCCGCCCAGCTGGTGGAGGCCGACGCATTGGGGCAGCCCTCCACAATCCGCCGGTAGCCGCTCAGGCCCAGCCCCCGGTTTTCCCCTTTGGTGGAGAAGCCCTCCGCCCAAATTTTCTCGGGGTCAACCGTCCCGGCATAGGGGTTGGCCAGGCGCAGGAACAGCTCCTCCCCCTGGGCCAGCAGCACAATCTCCACCCACGGCGACTGCGTCTCCAGCGCCCCCTCTACGGCGTTGTCCAGCAGGATGCCCAGGCAGCGGGTGAAGTCCCACACATCCATCCCTACCCCCTCCACGGGGTAGAGCACCTCCAGGCGGCAGTCCACCCCCTGCGCCCCCATGGCCGCCAGCTTGGACAGCAGCAGGCTTCTCACCTGGGGCACGCGCACATTGCCCAGCTGGGTGGACGCCCGGATCTTCTCCCCGATGCGCCGGTCAAAGCCCGCGTCCAGCTGGGCCAGGGAGTCCAGCAGGGCGTCCGCCTCTCCCGCGCCCGCCTGCTCCGACAGCCCGGCCAGCAGGTTTTTGTAGTCGTGGCGGAAGGCGCGCACCTCCCGGCGGATGTCCTCCAAATCCCGCTCGTAGAGCTGCTGCTGGGCGATGACGTCCCGCTGGGCCTCCACCTTCCGGGTGGCGTCCATCCGCTGGGCCAGGTAAATGACCAGCCCCACTGCCAGCCCCGCCATCACCAGCACAAGCACATAGTAGGGAGCCAGATATTCCGGCTGGATCCCCTCCTGCAAAAGGGAGAATGCCTCCATAGCCGCCTCCAGGGCAAAGAAGAACAGGGCCATGCGGCGCTGGACGGAGCCATCCTCCAGCAGAAGACGGAACCAGCGCCCGAAGCGGAGCCGGTGCAGCAGCACGGCGGAGACCAGCGCCACAGCCCCATAGATGGCGATCAACGCCGTGTACGGGATCCCACTGTCCAGAAGCAGTATCTGGGCCAGGCCGGACGCGGCTACCTGGAACATACCCGCCATGCACGCGGCGGCAAAGGCGTGCCAGAACCCGGTCCGCCACGCCCACCGAATCCACAGGGTGCACATCAGCAGGATGGCACAGGAGAACGTACAGTAGCGGGCCACATAGTGGTCGGGAAAGCGCGCATACAAAGCCGCATCCAGCAGGGTGGCCAGCAGCGGGGAGAGCAGCAGGGCGGGCAGCTTTCTCACCACCCGCCGACCCCGCATTCCCATGATCACAAACAGGTAGACCACCAGGACGGCGTGGGAGATCAGGGAAACTGTAAATTGAAACAGATAATCCTCCAGTGTGAGCATGGCGGTTCCCTCCTTGCGTGAAATCTGACCGAAATAATATAGCATATTGAGGGGTGGTTTGTCCATGTCCGGATGGAATATTGAAGGTGGAGTTTATCCTTGGTGCTTGATTTGCAGATGTTCTCCGGCTGCTATTGAACGATACGCTGGTGGAATACATCGTTATAATGCTTCATATGGACTACGCTCGCGCCAAGAAACTGACGGATGGGCATTGCGGCAAGCCCTTGGACGATATGGTATTGGGTGGGCATATCCTCCCAGATTGGGAGGCGCCAGGTAAGGCTGCCGGCGCACCAGGACCGCTCCGGCGGCGGGAGGGATGCAGCCGCTGGCGGGGGAGGAAACTCTTTGGGCGTCAGCGTTACATAGGCTGTATCCGCCGAGCAGAAGTTTTCCCCGGTGCGGGGAATGTATTTATAATGCATCAGCCCCTCATTTTCCGGGTCCAGTAAAATGGATCGGAGTCTCTCCGGGTCCTCCGGCGGAGCTGCGGTGTCAAACCGCAGCTCCAGGAACCGGAAGCCCCAGGAAAAAAGAGAGGCGGACATCGTGCCGTGAAAGGCACGCATATCCTCGATTTCTGCGAAGACCTTGGAGTAATGTCTACGGAGCTGCTCCGTGAAATCGTGGAGATCGCCAAGAGCGTCGGGGCCTGGGTTATGTGCGATGAGGTGTACCGCCACCTGACCCAGACCGACCAGTGGTGTGAGTCCATCGTGGATCTCTATGACAAAGGCATCTCGGTGAGCAGTATGTCCAAGGTGTTCTCTCTGGCGGGACTGCGGCTGGGCTGGATTGCCACCCATGACATGGAGGCCATCAAAACAATGCTGTCCCATCGGGACTACAATCTGGTGAGTTGTGGGATGTTCGACGAGGCGGTGGCAGGGCTGGCACTGGCCCACAGCGATAAACTGCTGGAGCGCAACCGGGGCATTGTCCGGGAAAACCTGGCCATTTTGGACGCCTGGGTGGCGTCCGAGCCCCGGCTCACCTACACCAAGCCCCAGGCGGGTACCACGGCCCTGGTCTACTACGATTATGATCTGCCGTCCTATGAATTCTGTGAGCGGATGTACCACGAGACCGGAGCCTTTGTCACCCCCGGCGACTGTTTCGAACAGCCCCACAGCGTCCGCATCGGCTACGCCAGCGACACCCAGGTTTTGAAAGATGGTCTCAACGCCTTCAGTGCCTTCCTGCGGACGCTGGAGCAAAAATAAGGAGGAAATGAATCATGTCTGTCGTAAAAGTTTTGTCTGCGGAGCAAATAGAGTCGATCTTTACCATCCCCATGGCCATTCAGGCGGTGGAACGGGCCTATCTGGAAAAGCACAGCGGCCAAAGCGGCGCGTGGCCCATGGTGTTCCACGAGTTTGACCCCGGCCATGCCGATCTGGATATCAAATCCGGCCACTTTGGCGGAGCGGATATCTACGGCTTGAAAGTGGTCTCCTGGTTTGGGGCTAACCCTGAGAAGGGCCTGCCCGCCCTGTTCGGCACCTCGCTCCTGTTCGACCTGTCCACCGGCGCACCCAAAGCCCTGCTGAATGCCGGGCCCATCACCCACTGTCGTACCGGGGCGGCTGCCGCCATCGGGGCCAAATACCTGGCCCGGCCTGATGCCAAAACCCTGCTGATTGCGGGTTGTGGCGGGCTGGCTCCCTATCTGGCCGCAGCGGCAATCACCGCCCTGCCGGGATTGGATCGGGTGCTGCTGACTGATCCCAAGTTCCCTGAAAATGGGGAAAAACTATGCCCATCCATCACGGAAAAGGTGGGCGAACTGCTGAATGCGGGGGACGTCAGCCGTAGAGTGGACATTCTGCCCTCGGAACTGGAAGCAGGCGTAAAGCAGGCGGATATCATTTTTACTGCCACGCCAGCCTAAATCTGCCCTCTGGGCTGCCTTTGCCCCTGGCTGTTGCCAAACACTTAATTCTAAAATTTGGACCGGCTCAGGGCCAAAAAATCACCGGGAGGCCGGGTGAACCTGCCAAGCCTCTCGGTAAGTCCTTCGTAGGTTGCCATTGGAATTTCAAGGGGGGAACCATTCCTCGCAACAGCGGCACACAAAGGCCCCAACACCGCGTTTCAAGTCCTCAGAGGAGATACCACCTAACCCACAGAAGGGACTCATATGCCTCCATATCGGTACTCGTGAGTGATTTCCTTTTCTCCCGGCGCTGATATGTCGGCCATATGTCCAGGGCCAAATTCCACCTTGCGGTAAGGTCATAGATTTTCATGTTGCGGATGCGCTTCCGGCTTTTGCGCAGGGCCCGGAGGTAGATGAGGGCAAAATAAACAACCGTCAGAGCCAGGGCCGGGAGGGAGAAGCCAAAGGAAAAGTGATAGACCGTGCCGAACAGAGCCAGTACGATAGCCCGCAGAGCCTGGTACAGCAGCCCACCCAGCAGGATGCCAATGGCCAGGGCGCAGCCCCCCACCGCCAGATTCTCCAGGAAAAACAGCCGGGCCACCTGTTTATTCTCCAAACCAATGAGGATATAGGTGCCCAGCTCCCGGCTGCGGCGCTGGAGCATGAAGCCGGTGGCGTAGGCAACCAGCCAGCCGAATACGCATACCACCACGATGCTGGCCAGCACGATCATCATAGGCAGCATAGCCATGCTTTGGGACAGGGTGCTGATCTCCCGGGAAAACACCAGGGCGTTGAAGGAGTAGAGCAGGGCGGCGGCCATGACCACGGTGGCAAAATAGACCAGATAATCCTGGGCCTGCCGCTTGGCGTTGCGCAGGGACAGCTTAGATAACGTCACTGACGTCACCCCCCAGCGCGGCCAATACGTCCAGAATCTCGTGGTAGAACACCGGGCGGTCCCGCTCCCCCCGGAGCAGCTCGTTGAAAATGCGCCCGTCTTTCAAAAACAGCACGCGCCCCGCGTAGCTGGCGCTGTAGGCGTCGTGGGTGACCATGAGGATGGTGGCCCCCATGTCCCGGTTCATCTTCGTCATGATTTCCAGCAGGTTTTTGGACGCCTTGGAGTCCAGGGCCCCGGTGGGCTCGTCGCACAACAGCAGGGACTGCCCCGCCACCATGGCCCGGGCGCAGGCCGCCCTCTGCTTCTGCCCCCCGGACACCTGATAGGGAAACTTGGGAAGGATGTCGCTGATGCCCAGCTTTTGGGCCACATCCGCCACCTGCCGCTGGACCGTGCTGGGGTCGGCGTGGTTCAGGGCCAGGGCAAGCCCGATGTTCTCCTCAATGGTCAGGGTATCCAGCAGGTTAAAATCCTGGAACACAAAGCCCAGCCGCTCCCGGCGGAACCGGGCCAGCTCGCCTTCGCTGAGGGCTGCGATGCTCTCCCCGTCCAGCAGGATGTCCCCGGCGCTCACCGTGTCGATGGTGGAGATGCAGTTGAGCAGGGTGGTTTTGCCGCTGCCCGACGCGCCCATGATGGCGATGAATTCTCCGGCGTCCACGTCAAAGCTCACCCGGTCCAGGGCGCGGGTGACGTTGTTTTTGCTGCCGTAATATTTTTCGATGTTTTTGACCTTTAGCATAGAGCTGCCTCCTTTGCTGATGGCCCTATGATACGCCCAAAGCGCGGCCGTTTGTATCGAATTGGTATCGGTTTTCCTTACACTTTTGTAAGGTTCTCCCGGGAGGGAAAGGTGAGGGTGACAGAGGTACCTTCATTTACCTCGGAGGCGACGCGCAGGCCGATGTCCAGGCAATCCGCCAGTTTTTTGCACAGGTACAGCCCCATACCGGTGGAGCCGCCCTGGGCCCGCCCGTTGCTGCCGGTAAACCCCCGGTCAAAGATCCGGGGCAGTTCGTGGGCGGGGATGCCGATCCCGCTGTCGCTGACGGTGAGCTGGACTTGCCTGCCAAGCTGCCGCCCAGATAGAGTGACCAGTGGTTGGTTTCCCCGGTAGCGGGCCGCGTTTTGCAGCAGTTGGCCCAGGATAAAGGCCGCCCATTTGCCATCGGTGAAGACCGTCTGCTCCAAGTCCTCCGTCTCCACCCGGACACCGCTCTGGATGAGCAGGGTCCGGTGCTGGCCCACGGCCTGGGATACGATATCAGATAGATTGGACTCTCGGAGGATGAAGTCTTTTTCCAGACTCTCTGCACGGGCGTAAAACAGGGCCCGCTCTACATGGGCCTCAATCTGGGCCAGCTCCTGCGCCAATCTGCGCCGGAACTCCGGCTCGGCGTTCCGGCAAATGAGGCCCGCTGCCGTGATAGGGGTCTTGACCTCGTGGACCCAGCTCTCCACATACTCCCGGTACTCCCGCTGGGCGGCCTGGGCCTCGGACACCTGGGTGGCCATGGCACGCCCTGCCCGGCGGCAGAAATCCAGCAGCCTGCGTTCATAGACGGTGCGGCTCCTGGGGGCCAGCTCGGCAAACAGATATTGCTTGTCCAGGCTGTCCATGATGCCCTCCAGCTCTTGCAGGCGGGCCTGCTGGCGCAGATAGTCCACAACCTGAGACGTGGTGAACACCAGCAGCCATACGATGAGCAATAATACGGCTACCCCGGGGGCGGTTCCGGTGGCCAGCAGGAACAATACCGCCGCCCCGGCAAAAACTGCCCGGAGCAGGAGCTGTCCCATATGGTCGGCGAGAAACTCAGACATCCTCATAGCTGATACCCCATTCCCCGGCGGGTCTTGATGGCGTCAGGCAGGCCAATCTCCGCCAGTTTTGTCCGAAGCCGGGTCATGTTGACGCTGAGGGTGTTGTCGTCGATATAAATCTGATTGTCCCAGAGCGTTTCAATCAAATCGGCGCGGGAAACGATCTGGCCTGCGTGGGCCATCAGACAGGCCAGGATTTGCAGCTCGTTCCGGGTGAGTTCCGCCGTCTGACCACTGGCCGATACAGTTCCTTTGGTAAGGCTCAGGCAAAGGCCCGCTGCCTCCAGTACGTCCGTCCCGTCGGTTGCCCCGCTCCGGCGCAAAACGGCCTTGATCCGGGCCAGCAGGACGGGGATGCTGTAGGGCTTGGTGATGTAGTCGTCCCCGCCCAGGCTCAGCGCCCGCACTTCATCCAGGCTGGAGCTGCGGCTGGTGACGAAGATCACCGGGGCCTTAACAGACTTTCGCAGGTTTGCGCACAGGGAAAAGCCGTCCCGTCCGGGCAGACCCACGTCCAGCAGAACCAGGTCGGGGCACTCCCGGCCGGCCTGCTCCAGGATGGTGGAAAAATCCTCCCCAACGATGGGGGCGTACCCCTCGTTTTCCAGCAGCAGGGCCAGTTCCTCCCGGATGGCCTGGTCGTCCTCAACAATCATGATCTTCTGCATTTACACATCACCTCGGCTGATTTTTATCTTAGCACAGGGAAGCGGGCGGTGTCTACTGGTTTTGGCGGGGAGATTCGATAGGTACGCTCAGGATGGAGAAATCCTATGCCTCACTTGATGGAGAGGGGGTTCCCCAGAATTTGGGGAGGAAATGAATCAACAACACGCATAGCAACAAATAGAAGGCATTTCGTTGGGAGGCGAAATGGGAAAGATTTACTACGCCGTAATCATAGAGAACCTTTTGCAGCCAAATCGAAGGATCACAAAAACTTCAGGAAATCCGGAAATTCGGCAACAGATTTTCTGGCGGATTCCCCTCTGCCAATGTCTGCTTATCTGAGGTGGAGGCGAAACCTCCAAACCGCGAAGCCCTGTGCTGGCCCCTGCGAGGGCTTGTGTGCCCCGCCTACAAGTCGGGTGGCATTCTGTATACCTCCCAGGGAGTGAAACGCGGTGTTGGGGCCTTTGTGCGCGTTTGTACGGTGGAGCGGCTTTCATCCAGAAATCTGAGGTGGCAGAGCAGACATGGACGCGGGGAGGCTGGGACGGTTCACCCGGCCTCCACACGGTGCTTTTGCCCTCTGTTCAGCGGATTTTCTGAGGCGGTTGTGTTCGGCAAAATGCCCAAGGTAAGGGCAGCCCAGAGGGGTGGATTGAAGGGCGAAGGGCAAAAGCGGGATAAATTTCAGCCACATCTGCCCGCAGTGCGGACAGTCACTTTGCGGGCCCAAAGAAGCGCCGGGTAAGGGCAGTGCAGAAACGCTCCGTTGGGGCGAATGCCCACCCATTTGGGTGGGGCAAGCATCGCGTCCGGCTATACGCCGTCCGCACTCGCCGGGGCGCTGCCCCGGCACCCCCTGCCCCTAAAGGGGAGAAAAAGTGCAATTCAGAGAGAAGGACAACAAGCAAAATCTGCGCCGCAGTAAACAAAGAAGGAACCCGTTAGGCCAAAGCCGTTTTCGTCCAAAAGTGCCATTATTAGAAATTGCAGATTGCACCAGTGTTACCAAAGAGAAGGGGTATCAGCGCAGACGAAAAATATGTGTCTGAAGTGATAACAATGGTAATTTGGGGTGGCTATTCCCAGCAAGGTGTGGTATGGTACGTCGTTGCGAAAGGAGGCGATTCCGAGTGGCAAAACGGAGAGCCAACGGAGAAGGCAGCATCCGCAAACGTAGCGATGGACGCTGGGAGGGGCGGTACACGGCGGGCCGTGACCCGGACACTGGGAAAGTCATCTACAAAAACGTCTTGGCCAAAACCCAGAAGGAGTGCAAGGAGAAGCTGAAGCGGGCCATCGAGGAAAACGCCAAAGTGGATACCATCCGGGCAGAGCAGTACACCGTAGGCCAGTGGATGGACGTGTGGTTTGAGAACTGCGCGAAAATCAAGGTACGGCCCTCGTCCCACAAGACTTACCGGGGCTACATCGACAACCACATCAAGCCCAGCATCGGGAAAATCCCGCTGAACAAATTGTCCTCTCTGGATTTACAGAAGCTCTATAAAAAGCTGCTGAGCGGCGGCAGGGTGGAACGGATCGAGTCCAAAAAGCAACCCAAAGGTCTCAGTGCCAAAACGGTGCGGAACATCAACCAAGTGATATCTTCTGCCATGGATTTCGCCATCGACCAAAAGCTGATTGTTACCAATCCCACAGACGGCTGCGCCCTGCCCAAGCTGGAGCACCGGGAGATGAAAACCCTTCCCGCCGAACAGCTGGCATCCTTCCTCCGTGAAGCGAAAGAGAGCGGCGTGTACGAGCTGTACTACATCGAGCTGGCCACGGGACTGCGCCGGGGTGAACTGCTGGGCCTGAAATGGGAGGATATCGACTGGGAGCAGGGCACGATCCAGGTGCGCCGTCAGATTGCCCGAATCGATGGCGAGGTGGTGGAGGCCCCGCTCAAGACGAAAAACTCCTACCGCAGTGTGTCCATCGGACAGGATGCGGTGGAAATCCTCAAAGACCAGCAGAGGAAAACCAGCAGCGAGTATGTGTTCCCGTCCCCCACAGGCGGCCCCATCTCGCCGGACAGCGTCCTCCATATGCTCCACCGGGTGCTGAAGCGGGCTGGACTTCCGAAAATCCGTTTTCACGACATGAGACATACGTTCGCCACGGTTGCGTTGCAAAACGGTGTGGATATCAAAACCGTGAGCGGAATGCTGGGCCACTACAGCGCCGGGTTTACGCTGGACACCTACGCCCACGTCACCACCCAGGCGCAGCGGCAGGCGGCGAATACCATGGCGAATATCCTCTCCGGTGCTGTTGAGAACTAACGAGACATTTCCCCGTATGGGTCAAAACCTGGGTCTTGCGGGAAAGCAAAAAACAAACCGACTTAAAAAATGCAGAAAAGCAAAGAAATTCCCTCGATTTCCAAGAAAATCGAGGGAATTATGGTTGCGGGGGCCGGATTTGAACCGACGACCTTCGGGTTATGAGCTGCGGTCAGCGGTGCTGGCGGCGGCTTTTTAGTGCCTTTGGGGCGTGTTCGCTCCAGAAAGGGATGCATTCCAACACTGTTGTCTCCACTGTCTACACCCGCTCTTTTCCCATTCTGGGTCGGAACTTGGGTCAAGTCGAAATTGTTTGTAAACTGATGAAATAGAACTTTGCCAAATGACTTTACTTTGGTATATGTTCTTGCCATTCCTGTAGTGGTATGATAGTATGTAAAATGTGCGGCTTCCATAATATGCGATAATTTGTACAAAAGTTTCATGTAAAGTCTTGCTCCTGATAATTGCAAAAATAGAAAGAGTGGGCAAAATGGAGAAAATTGATTTTGTTTTACCAACAAATTTAAACTCATTAGGCCTGTTAGGGTATATGATTATCGTGAACAAACAAGTTCATAGTTATCAGCTTGAATGCGTAGAGAAATACCTCAATCCCTATGGCCTTTGCCTTGAGGACACTTGTCTGTCAGCCGTCATAAGCGGGAATGGTGATGCGATACCGTTTGACAACGCATTACAGGCGCTTTCAAAAGAAAATCAGCAAGTGCAGGAGAGTCTGTACTATTTGTTGTCAGCACTTGCAAATGTTGACGGACATTTTGAGAACGCTGAAAAGGAAATCCTTGATAAAGTGGAGCGCAGCTCAAGGCTTGACCATGCGCGATGTATGGAATTATTCGACCTTGCCTGTGAAAACGCGTCGTCCATGCGTTCCAACAGCAACATCCTTTTTAAACGGCCTTATCCGGAACCAATTACCCTAAAAGGTATAATACGCCGATTAATCAGCTGGTTGTGTATGTTGTTTCGGAAGCTGCTCCATCTGCCATATGAGCAGCAATCAGAGGACACAGATTATGAGACGGCTATTGAGCAGTGTGCCAAGACGGCAAAAGATGATTTTGCCATTGTCCAGCCAGTTTATGAACGGCTAATTGCTCAATGCGGCGATACGGTACAGGAGTTAAAGACGCTTAAGGATTCTCTTTCAAAAGAGACAAGTCTGTCCGCCGATGTCTCCCAGGCAGTCTCCGCTTTTTCGGACTGCCTTTCTAGCAGTGTGCTGACGCAGGCGAAAGCGGCGCAGTCTGCGCTTTGTCAAAAAGAGCGGATCCTTTCTGATTTCACGATTTCGTTATTAGGAAGAACAAAAGCTGGGAAGTCAACTTTGCATTCTATTCTAACTGGGCTTGGGCGGGATCGCAGCATGATTGGCGCCGGTATGCAACGGACGACCCGGTACAACCGCGTATACCAATGGAATCTCCTGCGCCTGATTGACACTCCAGGAATCGGCTCAGCGGAGGCGGAGGGCCGAAAGGATGAGGAGATTGCGGCCAGTATTTTGGAAGAATCCGATATTATATGCTTTGTGGCTATAGATGACAGCATCCTTAAAGATATCCTGGAATTTATAAAAAAGATTGCAGATTTAAATAAACCTATTATTATCCTTCTCAATCACAAGGAGAACATTGAACCTGCGGTGAAATTTAAGCATTTCATCGCCCATCCGACAGATTGGCAGACGACACAGGGGGAAGACAGAATACAGGGTTATGTTGAATATATATATCGATATGCAAAAAAAGAGGGATTTGACTCTTTACTGTCGGTGTTTCCGGTGTTTCTACTGCCTGCCCTGATGGCAGGGGAGAAAAAATATGCCCGATACAGCAAGCTGCTGTGGGACAGTTCAAACATCGACTGCTTTATTGAAGAGCTGAAGAAATGGATTACCGTATTTGGTCCGCTCAAGCGTTCGCAAACCCTGATTGACGGCGCTGTTCAAGGCTTTACTAGCGCCGCATGTGTCATGTCAAGCGGGTTGGCGCCGGTTCAGGATAAAGTGATCAATTTGGAGCGCCGTAAGCCCGCTGTAATTGCGAATATTAGAAAGTATCAGGATAATTAAACTGGATTTGACTGCCATCCAGGATTCTATTTTTTGAAAGACTGTGTGTATTTTTAGGCTCTGGATGAATAGAGATGTTGCTGGAGGATTATGCAACATCCATTTCGAAAAAAGGTGGTAGCCTATTTAGTATTCTTTTCCCAAATAAAAGACGCTTTTGGGAAAGCAGAAATCTCCTTGAAAGAGTTTGATATAATTGCTGAAGGAAAGCCTTACCACACCGTAATCATAGGGGCGTTCTCTGCAGCGAACTAAGAACACCCAAAAGGTTCTAAAAATCCGAAATCGGGTAGCAGATTTTTGCTGAGCTATTCTCTGCCAATAGATGCCTGCCTGCAACGGGCGCTATAGATCAAAACCGCAAAGCCCCGTGTCGGCCCCTGTGATGGCTTTTGTGGCGCTCCTGTGGCTTGAGTGGCATCCGTACACCTCTGAACGGGTAAAATGCGATGTTGGGGCCTTTGTGCACGTTTGTGCGGGGGAGCGGTTTCCGTCCAGAAATTGTGAAGTATCGGCGTAGGCAAGACTGCGGGGAGGCTGGGACAGTTCACTCAGACTCCCTGCAGAGTTTTACCGCCCAGTTAGCGAATTTTCCGAAGTGTTTACGTTCGGCAAAATACCCAAGGCAAGGGCGATGCAGACGGTTTGAAAAAAGAGCAGGATAAATTGCAGCCCCATCTGCCCACAGTACGGGCAGTCACTTTGCGGGCCAAAGAAGCACCGGGTAAGGGCAGTGCAGAAACGCCCCGATGAGGCGAATGCCCACCCATTTGGGTGGGGCAAGCATCGCGTCCGGCTATACACCGCCCGCATTCGCCGGGGCGCTGCCCCGGCACCCCCTGCCCTAAAGGGGAGAAAAAGTGCAATTCAGAAGGAGAGGTACCCTTCAAAATCTGCGGTACAGTAAACAAGAAAGGAACCCGTCGGCCCAAAACCATCTGCGTCAAAAAGTACCACTGAGAGGAATTGTGGATTGCACCAGTGTTACCAAAGAGAAGGCCTGCCGGGGAAAATAAAAAAGATGTGTCTAAAGTGATAATTCTCGCTGTTTGCCCTGGCTATTCCCTCCAGCCTGTGGTATGGTGTGTCGCTGCGAAGGAGGGATGCACCATGTACGACTACATGAAGGCGTTGGAGGACAGGTTTACTCCCAAACTGAAAAATGGGCAGCGACAACAGGAGCTTGAAGCCAAACGCCAGGAGGTTGCCGCCCTGCTGGACAAGCAGGGAAGGAAAAAACTGCTCCGATTGGTGGATGCCTACACTATGGCACGGGAGGAAGCGGCACTCAATGGTTTCATCGCTGGCTTCCGTCTGGCTTGTGGACTCGCCATAGAGCTGGGTGCTGACGGCAGCTATTCCTATGAACGGGAGCAAGAGGAAATCAACCGCATGAAAAATTGCGGGGGAGGTGAAGCGCATGGCTAAGCGTCGGGCTAACGGGGAAGGAAATATCCGCAAACGCAGTGATGGTCGCTGGGAGGGCCGCTACACAGCGGGCCGTGACCCGGACACCGGCAAGGTAATCTACAAGAATGTCCTCGCCAAAACCCAGAAGGACTGCAAGGAGAAGTTGAAGCGGGCTATTGAGGAAAACGCCATGGTGGACGCCATCCGAGCCGAGCAGTACACTGTGGGCCAGTGGATGGACATGTGGTTCGAAAACTGCGCGAAAATCAAGGTGCGGCCCTCATCCCACAAGACCTACCGGGGTTACATCGACAACCACATCAAGCCCAGTATCGGGAAAATTCCGCTGAGCAAATTGTCCTCTCTGGATTTACAGAAGCTCTACAAAAAGCTGCTGAGCGGCGGCAGAATGGAGCGAATTGAGGCCAAAAACAAGCCCAAGGGCCTCAGCGCCAAAACCGTCCGCAACATCAATCAGGTCATTTCCTCCGCCATGGATTTTGCTATCGGCCAAAAGTTGATTACAGCCAACCCCACAGACGGCTGCGCCCTGCCCAAGCTGGAACACCGGGAGATGAAAACCCTCCCCTCCGAGCAGTTGGCGTCCTTCCTCCGCGAAGCCAAGGAGAGCGGCGTATACGAGATGTACTACATCGAACTGGCCACGGGCCTGCGCCGGGGTGAGCTGTTGGGCCTCAAGTGGGAGGACATCGACCTGGAGGGCGGCACGATCCAGGTGCGCCGCCAAATCGCCCGGATTGACGGCGAGGTGATGGAGGCGCCGCTGAAAACGAAAAATTCTTACCGTAGCGTATCTATCGGACAAGATGCGGTGCAAATCCTCAAAGACCAGCAGAGAAAAACCAGCAGCGAATACGTGTTCCCGTCCCCCACGGGCGGCCCCATCTCGCCGGACAGCGTACTCCATATGCTCCACCGGGTGCTGAAACGGGCAGGGCTACCCAAAATCCGCTTCCACGATATGAGACATACGTTCGCTACGGTTGCACTGCAAAATGGTGTGGATGTCAAGACGGTGAGCGGGATGCTGGGCCACCACAGCGCCGGGTTCACCCTGGACACCTACGCCCACGTCACCACCCAGGCCCAGCGGCAGGCGGCGAATACCATGGCGAATATCCTCTCCGGTGCTGTTGAGAACTAACGAGACATTTCCCCGTATGGGTCAAAACCTGGGTCTTGCGGGAAAGCAAAAAACAAACCGACTTAAAAAATGCAGAAAAGCAAAGAAATTCCCTCGATTTCCAAGAAAATCGAGGGAATTATGGCTTGCCACTACGAAATCACTATTTTCGGAAAGCGTTGCAACGCAACGGGTTCAGGGTACGTAGTTCCTAATTGTTTGAATTAATTCAAACACCCAGACCGGCTGTCCGCCACATCACGCCACAGGCGATTTCCGTATCGGAATTGCCAGATGGTTGCGTTGTAAAGTTATCTGCGTGATCATGGATAATGACTGTCTTCTCAATCACTTCATTGATAGAAAAGCGATTGGGCAAAAACAGAGAAAGAGCAAAGCCAGTGCTTTTGAACAGCGGCGGCAGATCTCGGATATAGCATATGTGCTCACAGCTACTCAGAGTGTAATGGGCATAGACAAATTGCGGCATTCTCTCCATAATAAGTTAGTTAATTCTATTTTTATGGGGGTTATGCTATGCAGAGGTTGTCACAATCCATTGAGCAGTATCTTGAGATGTGCGAATATGAAAGGAATTTGTCGGCGGACACGCTTAAAGCCTATCGCATTGATTTGCGGCAGTTTTCAGAGTTCGCAAAAGGGGAGTGGGCAGACCGGAATATGCTAAACAGGTATATCAAGCACCTCAATATGTGCTTTGCGCCGCGTTCCGTCAAACGGAAATTGGCCAGTGTCCGCGCCTTTTATCATGAACTGGAGTACAGCGGAATATTGGAAGAAAACCCGTTTCATAAACTCCACATTCGGATTCAGTCGCCCAAACAGCTTCCGCGGACGATCCCAGGGCATCTCGTCCATGATCTTCTGCAATGCGCATATGATACTTATGCTCCAGGCAAACGAGAGGCTTTACGAGACATCCTGGTGCTGGAGCTGCTGTTCAGCACCGGCCTCCGCGTTTCGGAGCTTTGCAGTCTCTCCACCGAAACCTTCTTGCTTGGAGAATCTGAACTTCGGCTACTGGTCAACGGAAAGGGCCGGAAAGAACGGATGATTCAAATTACTACACTGGAGTTAGTGCAGCTCGCACAGGTTTACTGTAGCGAGTTTGCTGAGGAGATACAGGCCTGTGGTGCAATCCTGGTAAATCGGCGGGGGGGTGAAATCTCCACCCAATCAATTCGAAGGATCGTGCAGAAGTATTTGGAGAAGGTAGGCTCTACCTACCATGTGACGCCGCATATGTTCCGCCATACTTTTGCAACCTCGCTGTTGGAAGCTGGTATGGATATTCGATACATCCAATCCTTACTGGGACACAGTTCTATTTCTACGACCCAAATCTATACCCACGTTACAGCCTATCAACAGACCGCGCTTTTAGCGGAGAAGCACCCGAGAGGGAAAATGACGTTTTCGCTTTGAACAGCAAGCAGGCTATCGGGTATCCCCGATGGCCTGCTTGCTTGTATAGATATAGAGGATAATTTGCGATTATCTATTGTATCTGAGAAAATCCTGCAGTTATCATGATATCCTGGAGCATCAGGAATTACCTGCCGTATGCCCTCATTCATTTTACGAGGCAGATTACACCTGAAAGGGTGCAGAATGATGCCAAGCCATTAGGGTTTGGCGTATAGTGACGGCATATACGTTGGAAAGCGAGGTATGAAATGGAATCCGCGGAATCCGCCATTTTGATGAGAGCAAATCTTCAAGCCAAGAAAAACCGGCCGTCCTTTTCTCATGGGAAGGTCTGTGATGTGTTTTGCAGCGGGAATTTGATAGAAATCGGATTTCTGAGCGGGCGTTGCTGCAATGATAGGCGCGGCTCCTGCATAATGTGCGACTATGGAGCAGCAAACGGGATCCGCCCCATACAGGAATACCTGGTTGAGATGGACCGCATTTTAGAGGAGGCTGCCCCCTCCGTCCACGTTCTCCTGCTGTGCACAAACGGAAGCTTTTTGGATCGCACCCAAATCAGCCAGGAGTTATTTCAGGCCGTGCTGGAACGGGCCGCACAGTCTCAGATAGAGTGGATTGAAATTGAGACCCATTACAAAGACGTCACGCCGAAAAAGCTGCGCCAAATTCAACATCTGCTTCCAAACAAACGCATTGCGATAGAAATGGGGCTGGAAACCACAAATCCGGTTTACCAATCCCATATTATCATGAAAGAAATCGATTTGGCGGCTTATGAGCGCACTGTGGCACTGATCCAAAGCTTTGGCTTTCTGGCAGAGGTCAATATCATGGTTGGGCTGCCGTTTCTCTCCCCAAAGGAACAGTTCGACGACGCTGTGCGCACAATGGAATGGGCCTTCCGCCATGGCTGCGGTCTGGTCGTTTTCCCCATGAACATCAAGCCCTATACGCTTTTGATGGAAATGTTCCGCAGCGGGCATTACCAGCCTATTTCCAGTTGGATGCTGCCGCTGCTTCTGGACACTTTGTCCGGGCCGCAGCTTGAGCAGGTCACCGTTGCCTGGTATGGGAACCGGGAGGAAATCTATCCCGAAACGCAGGAGCGTGCGATCTTTTCCCGGTCCTGTCCAAGCTGTGCGGCGGAAATCAAGCGCGTTTATCGGCAGTTCTCGGAAACCGCCGGAGGCAATGAGCGCAAAGCGTTGCTGGCACAGCTTTTTTCGCGGGCCGGCAGGCGCGGCTGCAGCTGCCGGCCGGACGCCCAAAACGAGATTTCCGCACAGCCGCAGGATACGTTTGAGTCCCAGTATGCGAAGTATATTTCCTATTTGAAAGACCGAAGCCAAGGAGGTGTGGCACATGAAGGAACCGCTGTATTGGATCGGGATCCGGAACAGTGAATTGCAGGATGTACCACCGGGATTCTTTGCCGGATCAGTTACAATGTTCGGCCTTGAGCAGGGTGGGAACTGGTCTTTTGAACGCCAGCAGCAAACGCGGCATGACTATAATCAGGATAGTACCGAATGGATGGACTTTGTGAAGCGCAGTGCGGAGAAAATTCTCCAGCAGGCACCGAATGGGCGGTTCATGATCTATGCACCAGAGGAAATCGTATGCTATGGGGAGGCAGTGTCACAACACGCAGTCTGCCAAAACCCGCAGCCTTTGTTAGACCTGTTGGAGGATAAGTTTCAGACCCGGCAGTGGCTGTCGGACTATGTCCCCATCCTCCCCTATAGGATACAGCGGGGGGAAACGCTGAGCTATGCCTCTATGCTGCGTCATTTCCCCGGCTTCAAGCGTTTTGTCGTCCAGGCGTCCTTCTCCTGCGGTGGAAGCGGAACCTGGCTTATCACAGAGAACAACCACACGCAGGTATTGAGCCGGCTTGACCCAGAGGTGCCGTATGCCGTGTCGGCCTATCAAGAAAACAGTGTCTCGCCCAACATACATCTGGTCATCTATGACCAGGAGGTCCTTCTGCTGCCTCCCTCAATTCAACTCGTGGAGGCCCAAATGGATGGGGTTTGCTACAGGGGCGCGGATTTCCCATTGTACCGGAGCCTCCCTGAGCAGCTGGACGTTCGCCTGAAGCGGTATGCACAGAAAATCGGAAACGTTTTGCGCCGCGCCGGATACCAGGGCGTATGCGGCATAGATTTCCTGATTGCAGACGATATCATCTATCTAATGGAGGTCAATCCCCGTTTCCAATCTTCCACGTTCCTGTTAAACCGTGCGCTCAGGGAGGCGGGGTATGGATGCTCGCTCCAATCCCTGCACCTTGACTCTTTTGAAGCACCTCTGCCGGATAACCGGTTTAGGGATCTTTCCTCACTGGCAGTTCCATATAGCTGTTATCACTACGAATACCAGCCTGGCAGGGAAACAGACTTGCAGCACGTCTGGAACCTGCTGAAGCATATGCCGGATGGGGACTGCATTGACGATGGCCTGGATTGGACCATGCGCCTGGAGCCCCACACCTATTTATACAAAGGCGTATTTCGCGGCAGCATTGCCGCCCTGGCCCCCCCTTTCCGGTGCAGGCTGCACGCAAATATGGGGCTTGCCCCGGCTTTCATTTCCGCGGAGATGCTACGTCATGATTTGGAGCGCCTCAAAATCATGCTTTTGTCCCGCGGCGTCCGTTTGAGCAGTGCGGCGGCCCAGCAGTTGAACAGCACCGGAGGTTTCAACCATGAGGAGTTCTGGGCGCTGGATCTTGTGTTGAAAGGGCACATCTATATTTGTGTGCCCTATGACACCAACCGAAGTGAGCTGAGCCCCTTCTGCGTGGAAGCTGATGCGGAAAGCGGATATTTTCTCTCCTACTACGGAAAATACGTGCTGGATGTACAGGTGCGGGCGGAGGATGCCATTGGAGATGAACGGACTGATCGCGGAATTTTCTATCACGATATTACCTATCTTGGTAATGACCGCCTGCGGGTCTTTCACCGCCCAGGCTGCTACTTCAAAGACCTTGGAAAAGGATGCACTTTTTGCGATATCCCAAAGGATGACCGGATTTTTACATTGAAGGATATTTTTCAGGCGTTAGATGCGTACCGAAGCCATCCCGCAGTCCGCCATTATTTGATTGGGGGTGGTTCCAACGCTCCCGAGAGTGATTTTTCGGTCATCGAGTCGATCTCAATGCACATACGGGATACCACTGGAAAACCCATATACCTGATGTCCCTCCCCCCAAAAGACATCGGAATCCTTGCACGGCTGAAGCAGGCCGGAATTACGGAGGTTGCTTTTAATCTGGAGGTATTCGACCGGGACCTAGCACAACGCTATATGCCAGGAAAAGGATCCATTCCGCTGGCAGTCTATGAAGACGCTTTTCGCGCCGCCGTTGAACTATGGGGAAGGACAGGAAACGTCCGGACAATCTTTATCGTGGGGCTGGAACCCGCGGAGTCCCTTCTAGAGGGTATCGCACATGTGGCGGAGATGGGGGTCTCACCGATCCTCTCTTTGCTTCGCCCCATTGAGGATACACTGCTTCACGGGCTTCTTGCTCCTCGGGACGAAGAAATATGGGAGATTTACCAAGCTGCCAAAGGGATTTGTGCGCGGCAGGGGGTTTCACTTGGTCCGGCCTGCCCCTGCTGTGAGGACAATACCCTAAAGATATCGCTGTGAAATATGGCTGGAGATGTTTTGCGGACAGGGTCGTCGGAGACCCTGTCCGCAGTCTGTTTTATAGACAGGCATAAAAATCGGAGTAGAAAAAGGTAAACAAAATGCTCTGAAGAACAAAGCACACACCGACCCAGACACAGTAATAGCAGATTTTATAGAGAAGGATATTTCGATAAATGGCAGTGACGCAGTCCCAGGCCGGATATTCCGATAGCCGTTCCACGGTGTCCAGGCCGGAGAGGTATTGTTTTCGCAGCAGCTTCATACATAAAAAGCTGGACAGGATCGGAAGGTCTTTAAAATCGGCCTCAGTGGTGGGGAGGGGGAGGGTTCGGGAGGTGGTCCCTATCAAGAATTCAATCTGTGCACTCTCAATTCCGAAATATTGGCTTTTGTCGGCACAGCGGGTTCGACTTACCCGCGGGATGAAGGCCCACCTCCGCCACAAAACCCCATCGGTATCATCCTCCGCCAGCTTCTGCATCAAGACGAGGAGGCATTCCTGAAAATTTGACAGGTATCTTGCGGTATACAGTGTAAATACTGCAATAATCGCGGATCCAAAAGTGGCGAAAAGGGAGCCTGTGGTGATTCGGTTTATCATTGAAAAGTAAAATGTGCCGTCCTCTTGGATGACTGGCTCCACACAGCTTTGATAAATCTGCCAGGTGATAAGCCCGCTCCCAACCACCGCAGTGCCGATGCCAAAAAGTTTTCTCATAAAGGAAGCCGTCCGCCTCACCAGGTATTTTCTGCGATATCCCTTGTTCAGCTTAAGCAGTCGGCTCTCTTTGATTTGAAACGTATCCGCCACACGTTCACCCCCGATTCTGGGGCAATGCGCCCCTCTTGGGGACTGCGCTGCTATTAAAGTAATATACCGTTTCACTACCAGAGGAGTATGATTGGAAATTCTCTACATAATATTCCAGCAGAACGACATGGATAGACAGCGCCAATATCTCTTGGTATGTGTCGTGTGCTGCCGCTTTCAGCTCCTGCCGATATTCAATTTGCTCTGGAAGCCTGCGCTGATAGTCGGCGACAACGGGCAGCTCCAGCATCTCCTCGGCGGGCATCCCGGTCAGACTGAGATAGGCAGCCAGCAGCGCGGCCAGCTCATCCTCGTCCCCACTGGCGCGTACCGTGACAGTCAGCGGAGAATGGTAGCTCAGAACCACCTCGATATCATCGTTTTGAAAAGCGCTCCTGCATTTTGCCATGTCAAAAAGTCTGCCGGCGAGTATCCCCAATTTGTGGTGCTCCCCTTGCTGAATATCTGTTTTTAGCGAGAGCGAGACCGATGGGCGCTTTGCCTTACTGAATAGAAGAGCCTTGATTTCCGTAATATGCCTTGCATAGTTGGGGATATCTAATTCTGCACTGTATTGGGGATAAAGCCGGCAAATGAAATTGTGGTAGAGCTTGCGAAGGGTTCTTGGAGGGAACGCATCGCTGTCCGCCGCCAGCTTGCAGAAATGCTTCAGCATCCGAAAGTCGCGGATGGCCATGGAGGCGAGAATCCCTTTTTCGACGGCTTTTGTTCCCTCGTCGCAGTTGCCCAATGCAAAGTACAGGTTAGCCAACGGGAAAAATTGATTTGTCTTTTTGAAATGACTGCATAAAAGGGGGACTGCTTCGCCAAAAAAACCCGCCGGAGTCATGCGGCCATGATTCCCTTTTGCTATGAATACACTATCTGTGGTGTTCTTTAAATATTGCGGTGCGCCAAATATGAAGGACACCTGACTGATTGGTAGGACAACGTCCTCCATGTGGGGCCGATCCAAATCGATGTAATCCATATTTAGATAGCGAATGTCCATGTGATAGAAGCTGCATTGCTTGAAAAGTGCGTTTTCCAGGGTGGAGTATTCCATTTGCACGCGGTCAAAAGAGCATCTTTGGAAAAGGGCGCCCGTAAATGTACAGCAGTCAAAATGGACGGTGCCGAAGATGGTGTCCATAAAGCTGCTGCTATTGAAGGAACACCCGTCGATTTTTTTGATGATAAATTCACAGTGATAAAATTCGCAAAATTCAAAGTCAGCCCGGTCCATAGAGCAATCGATAAATTTACAGTTGCGAAAAATTGAACCTGTCACACAGGCTTCATCGTAGTTGCATCTTTGGAGGGTGACATATTCCATAATTGTATGGTTTAGTATCTCTCCTTTGAAATTTTGATCGGTCAAATCCGTTGGCTGCGGGGGCGCCGTACCACGCTGGACTGAGGGTACAAATTCCTCCGAGCGTGCATATCCAAGCTGGCGAAGCTTTTTCAGGGCATCCTTTTTCGACATGGCACTCTCTCCTCAGAACATTCATGCAATCCGGCCAATATTGCGCCCGGATTTTTGAGTATACAGACCGTATGTACAATCGGCCGTGAAGTGATTCAAAGGGTATGCAGGTAATTCCTGATGCTCCAGGATATCATGATAACTGCAGGACTTTCTCAGATACAATAGATAATCGCAAATTATCATTCGCCTAATCCACATTATAGCATAACAAATAAAA
>OFFX01000960.1_pt1 | contig 22036 bp, 18 predicted proteins | sample 1521511 | NCBI WGS metagenome assembly OFFX01 (sample SAMEA3504125, study PRJEB24116) | mouse gut metagenome | biome: mouse gut; feature: mouse-associated habitat; material: faeces | place: Denmark | collected 2011
CTTAATATCTCCGGCTATATACGCACTCCACCTTTTCTCTAAAGCATTCTTTGTTTTTTCTTTTAAATAATGCGGGGTTCTGTGAAAACGTTCTTTTAACTGCTCCTCCAAATATCTTAAATCATAATTCCCTACAACCGTATCAATTTCAGATGTTGCGGATATTCCAAACACAGTTGCTTTTCCTGAAAGGTATAATATCATTTTTTCAGGCGTATCATATACCTTAACAAAATTAAGATTCGTATTGTCATGATGTGAATCACTGTCCTCAAATTCATAATATTCCATGCCAACCTGATAGAAACTTGTATCTTCCAGTATCAAATCATGATTATTACAAACCCTTTGACAGGTTTCGCCCATAAGTAAAGCCCTCTGCTTATTGGTCAATTCTAATCGTTTTAAAATGGAACTAATCGCATTTTCTAAACTCATCGCATCCATAATCCCACTTCGAGAATTATTTACAATATCCATGTAATTCCTTGCCCATTCCATAGAAAACATTCTAAAATGCAAAAGAAATAAATTGATTTCACGTAAAAGGCTATATAAAACAATATCTTTTTCTTTATTCCTGTTTTTAAAAAACTCTTCCTTGCCTTCAAAAAAAACATCTATACGATTATCTTCTTCATTTAATGTTGCCCTAATATATTGCGCGCCATCTTTTAAAACAGTGTGAAAAGAACCGTCATTAAATAAAAAAATCTGCCTCCGTTCTACCAAATCTTCCCTTGTCTTTATGCTCAATCTCACATGGTAATTCTCTGCAATTTTCCTGGCTTCACTGATTAATGAAGTAAGCGTGTTTCTATTACCAACCTTTTCAATCTGCTCCATTGCTTTTCTCATATCAGATGAAAAATCATTTGGATTCAATGTACGGTATATCTGGCGAAACAACTGAATGTAATCCGCCTGCATTGCCAATGACTTCTCAATAAGTTCATTTTGTATTGTATCTTTTGTTGCATCAAACTCATCAATAACTATCACTGCTTTCTCAATTAAATCGGAGTTTAAAAATTCGTAACTGGTATCAGTGAGGATAGAATTTCTCTTCATAAACTTACTAACACTCATTAACAGAATTTTATAGTCGTCTGTAAATACTGCCGGATATAATTTTCCAATCCATTGATACTCAACCTTATCTCTAATGGCTTTTTTACGTTGTGTTTTTGTTGAAAAACATTTTTTCAACCGCTTTGTTATCTCATAACGAAGCAGTCTGTCTTCCTCTGCTATTCTATCTGCTAACTCCTTTATGTATTCTTTATCTGCATATTGCTTGTCTACAGCATCTCGATAAAGAGAAACAACTTTACGTAATTTTATATATGTATCTGTCTGCATCTCTTCTGGAACTTCAATATCAAGAATCTTTTCAACCACTTCATCAAAATTGGAACGCAATCTTAATACATTACATTTGTATAGCTCCTCACTTCCATAGGCTGCTTTCAGCGCATCTTCGGGAAGATTTTTATTCAAAGTTGTGAGATAGATTATCTGGGTATTGTCCTCTATAGAATCCGCATATTTCTTCATCGCCTGTGCCGAATCAAATGTTTTACCATTACCAGTAGGCAACTCACACAAATATAATCCACATTCTCGCTTTTCCATAACATTTAACAAATAATCTTTCAACCTCATTCCTCCTACTAACTATATCTGCCATATCATCAGCTCTCAACTTTTCTTCGTATTTCTTCCACCAACCGTTGCACTATACTCGCCGGCCACATCTCCGATGGCTTCCTTTTCCCATCTTCCATGCACTTTTTGTAATATCGCTTTGCTATCTGAATCGCTTTTTCTTCATCCCCATGCTGCACCAGTTTCCGATAAATATCCCTGTCATTCTTAGAATACTTCTGCCCTGTTACCTTCTCAAACTTCTCCGCAAACCGGTTACAACAGGTAAAAGATTCCTTGATAGCAGGCATCTCACCAAAGTATGCAAACATCCATATTTCAAAGCACGGGTTAGACCATCCGGCATTGATATCGTTTCTCTCTGCCAGCCTTATAATCTCATCAAAATCCTTTACCTGATCCCTGTCGAAAACAATCCATGGAATACGATACTGCGATTCTGCATCGTTAAGTTCCATCGCCCGTTTTACCAGTTCTGCGGTCTTTGCCTTTTCCACCTTTATAACCAAATGATCTTTTAGTTCCGCAGGAATGCTATCTCTCAAGCCTTCAAAATAATTCTTCTCTGTTTCCTCCGTATCCGTTACAATCAGGTAATACCCTAATTCAGGTATCCTTGTCCCTACCCGCTTATTCCGGTCTTTTCGTTTCCCAGCCCTGCGGTCACTGGGTTTGCCTTTCCCTTTACTCGTCATCCAAAGTCCTCCCAGTCAGCATTTCCATGGGCTTCAAGGCAGGAATAGCCCCATAACTGCCTGTCAGATATTTCTTAGACAAAGCCTCGTCTCTACGTACCTTATTGCCTTCTTCATCTTTAAAGTCAGCCAGAGAATATAATTCAGAAACTCCATCCCTGTTTTTATTGACCAGCCAAATCTCATCCCTGCGAAGCAATTCATTAGAAAACTGCCAAACATCATGTGTTGTAAAAATCAACTGTGCATTCTGCGTATTGATTTCTGGCGACAAAAAGGTCAATATAATATTCCGTACCAACAACGGGTGCAGCCTAGCATTTAGCTCATCTACAAACAATGTGCCCCCATGATCCAACACATCTTTTAAGGAAGGATAGAGCGCAAACATTTTTAACGTACCACTGGACTCCAATTTTAAAGGAATAGATGCCAGCTCCTGACTGTCCACCATTTTGTGTAACGCATCAATCTTATAACCTTTGCCTGTATCTTTCTCATCTTCTTGCTGCAACTCTTCTACGTTAAAATCCTGAATTGCCTCATCAAAAGATGCAAAATACTTCACTACATTCGCCTGCACTTCCTTGCTGTCTACAAAACCTTCCGGAAGCACTCTTGATCGAAAGTAATTTTCTGCCGGATCACCAAAATCAAGAACATCATTATTCAAAAACCAGTCTCTTACTTTTTTTAACTTATCAATTCTCAATTTTGTTCCTAATGAAACAATAAGTGTTTCTTTATTTAAGGATGCTTTGATATTTTCTATATGGCTTTTAGAAAAACCATTCATCTCCAATTCTTCACCTTTTTTTCGGTAAAAGATTGTTCTATAGTTGTTCCTCGCTGTTTTGGCTTTAGAATATAGCCATTCCTCTACCACTTCATTGCTTTTCAGTGAAAATCCATATTGATAAATTTTCCCGCTATTTTCGGTATTATCTACATAAAATACCTCAAATGTAGTTTCCTCGTCATGGCTCTTTCTATCAAACAAAAAAGGAGTGACTTTCATATAATTATTCTCTGTTTTCCTGCGACTGTCTTCCTCTCCCCCAAAGTTAAAGGATTCTGACACATAGTAAGTCATATAGTCAAATGCATCATATACATTAGATTTTCCGCTCGCATTGGCTCCGTAAATTGCAGCAACCTTTAGTAGTTTGTCATTGGCAATATCCACCACATGGCTTTCATGTTCCGTAATCTTAGTGGCTGATAAATCCAGTGATACTTCATCCCGAAATGATTTGTAATTTTTAAAGTTAAACTGTATCAGCATAATAATCTCCTCATTCTTATTAAAACTTTTATTATATTATACCCTAAATTAACAAATAATCAACATGTAATTCATATAAAACCCTGAATTATATGTTGATTTTTTATAGATTTACATTATATTTCCTTTAAAATGAATATCTAAACAAATCCAGTTAATTTACTCAGCAAAATTTTAGTCAGTCCGTGGCAACACTTTATTCGACAACAAGCACTGCGAAATAGCATGTGTTTTATCTCACAAATCCGTGTTTTTCTACCCCGGCAGACTATCCTCGACACAAAGCGCTCCATACCCCGCGTATGTCAAGTTAATGTCACAAACTTTTTTCACTTTTTCCACGTGAAAATCGCTGAAACCTGCATAACTTCGTGGGGCGTATGGTACATTAGTGTCAAGTGGGAGGAAAATTAATGGTGAATTAATGTCAATTTGTTTTCAATGGAAAAGTGGTCGAATTCGACCACTTTATAATCATGCATTTATCTGAAGAGGAACAATATTCTGTAATGTAACAACATCCGCCAATAAGCCTTTCCCATATTATGCAATACCATATTTTTTAAAAATACTATTCAAATCCTCTCGGCTGATTTTTCCTGCCAGATAATACGCTTTAACACTGGCTTCTATCGCTTCAAAAGCAGTATCAAACATAAACCAGTCACCTGTATTATAATATTCCTGTAATTCCATAAAATCGCGTTGCAGTCCATCCGGCAGATTGTCTCTTAAAATTATTTTTTCATCCACATACATTAATTTATCACCTCTCCCTTTACGGTTTCCCATAATCTAATGTGCACAATCATTTTTTATACATTCTAACAGTACTTTTTCATACCTGTATTGAATAATTGATGTAAAGAATCTCTTCTGTATTTCTGACAATATTGGTATCTCCTTTATCATTGCCTGTATCTTATCCATATTATTGCCTATTTGGGGTGTCAATCTATAAATAGCCTCTAAACATTCCGGATATTCCCTGCTTTCAATTATATGATATGGATTTACCCGTTTCCCATGTAATTCAAAGATACACCTGCGGGCTTTATACGCCTCTGCTTCCATTTTGTCAGCATCATTCATTACGCTTCCCATCTTTTCATCATCCCATTTGCTATTTAAACAATTGCCATTATCATAAACAGGCGCAATCTCCTTCGAACCATCCTTTCTCAAAATGATTCCCCAATTGCTGTTATTACGATCTGTATTGCCAATCAGCGCATCTATTATAAACATATTCCAAAAATGCTCTCTTACTCCCGGAACATTTTGCAAAAACGGATGCTCCTGTATCGTCATCATAATTTCATACAAGTCTACACCTACACCATTTGTCTCATTGCCATTTGAATCTAAAAAATGTGGCTCAAAAGTGACTTTTATTTTATCAAACTCATAGAGTTTATCTCCATCTTGTAAAAAATCTTCGCAGGCAACTACAATTTTGTTATTTCTGGTTCCTAAAATTACATTGTGAACAGGCAAGCCGACTATCTCGTATATCTTTGAACCAATATATTCACAGACAGGGCTATTTGAATAACTCAGATTAATATTTTTCATCTGCTGTTCTTTTAAATTTCCCGGGAACTTTAAAAGATAGTCTCTGCCTCTATATGTAATTCCCATTTTTCTTCCAGCCGTGCCGCCATACATTCTTTGATTCTGTTGAAAGTTATCAAAGCTTATTAATTCCAAAATAGTACCTCCCATTCTCAATCATTCTTATAACTACTATTGCAATCTTTCCTTACTTATCAACATACGTTCAAACAGTAAAACAATTTATTTATCATATTTTCTCATAAAGATTGTATCATGGAATAAATAGAATTAAAATTAATTTCGATGGAGACGATTTATTCTCCGATGCAAGCTTACTTCTTATCAAGGAATTCGTAAGCAAACTTGGCATTGATAGCCTCTTGGACTATTCATTTAGAACCAATAATCCTGCATTATTTCGATATCACACTGCCAGGGAAAATCCCCAGATAAATAGCAAAATCCTCGAAATTCCGATAATTGTAAAAACTGAAAAATCTTTATGTATAAGATTATTTTACGGCTTCATTTTCCATTATTATTCCAGAACAAGCCACACCTTCGTCGCCCTGGCTTTCACTTCTGCATCCGCGCTGCATATCATCTTTTTTAAATATTCTCGCTTTTCCTTTACTGGAAGCCACTCCAGACCATTCATTTTCTCCAGAAATACGAGCTGTAACTCCCGGCTCTCTTTCTCCGCCACGTCCACAATCTGCTTCTGATATCCGGCAATCAGGTTCTCCGGCATGGTAAGCAGCCATCTAAACAGATACTTCGGGCACTTATCCTCTTTTATTTGTTCCAGTATTTCTCCTATCCTTTGCGGATTCTCCTCCCAAAAGCTTTTAATGCCCTCCCATGCCGCTCCGCTGATATCCGATGAGGGGTGTCCGCCATATCGGATCAGTTCCTGATAATCCAGACGCCGGTTATCGATCAACAGTTCCATAAATGCTCGGTAAGGCAGATTGCCTCCCACATGGCATTTCGGGCAAAAACCGCTTTCATCCAGATATGCTCCAGCATCACAGTTGACGCATTTTACTTTTCTCCGCAGCCATGTTTCAAACTGCTCTTTGCAGAATGACAACAATTCTTCCTTCGCTTCCTCATCCAAATATTCCTGCTGCAGTCCCCATTTTATACAGGTACAGGCATTTTGCACCAGCACACTGTTGTCATTCGAGACTCCCCGCAGCATCGCTTCCATCCAGTCCTTTGTGCAAAATTTGCCATATGATTCCGGGAAAAACCGATACAATCCGGCACATACATCCAACCTCCCATGAAGCAGCCTGTTTAAAATAATTTCTGCGGATTTTTCTTTCCAGATATATTGTGCTATCATCCCGATACGCTCTATGACATCTTCGTTCTCTGCGTACAGCATCTTAAGCAATGCCTGCTTCGTTTTCTCCTCCCCATCCCGCTGCACCAGCATGTTCATGCAGGGCAATGCAATGTTTTCTGTATATGCCGCTATCCCCTTTAAAAGGGTTTCCTCATCAATTCCCTCTGCCGCTTTGAACCAGTCTCTGCTCACAATGACGTCTCTGATATACCGATAAAAACGAAATTCCGGATTTTCCTGACGCTCCCGGTGCAGATAGGACAACTCACTTTTAATCCGCTCAAAATCTACTCCCACGGCAACACCGACTGCCCCTATGACATCCTTACAATAAGGCTGTTTCAAATCAACACCAAAAGCATATGTGGTCTGCATATATTGTAAACCCTGTGCCAGTTTGGAGCACTCCAGACATTCTTCCGACTTTGCATCTTCCTGTTTTTTGGGCACGTCTATGCCATAAATTTCAATCATTATATTTAACAGCTCATCATTTACCGCATTTATGTGCTGAAATGCTTTTAGCATTGTCCCAATGTCAAAAGCTGAGACATATCTTTTATCCCACTCAGTTTTCCATTCCTGCTCTCCCACCTCACACAGATACTCTCCTAAAACTTCCATCCCATTCATAGAACAGTGATTTCCATAATAGTATTTTGCTGTTTCAATAACTTCACGGTCGTTTGGATTATGCTGCAGGTACTTGACCGTCTCTTCCATATTTTGATAGGAGCGTTGTCCAAAGGCACGCCCCTCCCGCTCCTTATAATCCAGGAAATGCTGCCTTAATATGCTCTGCTCCATTTCCTCCCGCGGCATGCAAAGATATACGCTATAAGCCGCATCCGCAATCCGCCGTTTTGGGCTTTTCGTAAGCTCAAACAGATAGTCTGTATCCCATTCACGTATCAGCGCACGCATCCCCTGTATGGCAGACACTGCCCGCCTCGCAAGCTCTTCATTGTCTGATGCGACAAATTGTAAAAGACACTTGTATATATTTTGTGCCTCTGTCCCCGTCTGCCGATCTGCAAGTCCCTCCGCCGCCAGAAAAATTTCTCCTGTCGGCAGTTCCGCCTCTTCCTCGTGTTTTCTCAAAGACGCCGCCAGAAATCCGCTGTCATCGCAGGCCACTGCCATACGTATCGTCTCATGCCATTTTGCACTCCCAGAGTGCGCCAGTACCCATTTTTCTGCCCCGTCAGGCTCCATTTCACTAATATACTTTCCGGCCAGATATTCCCCGATATTTAAGTGAAGGAAGCGGTACTGCATCCCGCTCTCCAGATAATTCTTTTCCAAAATTCCCCGCCCATCCCAGAATTCCAGGATATATTCTGCGTTCTGCCTCGCCGCCAGTTTGGTACAATTCAGCTCCCGCTGTAACCATGGCGTCACTGTGGAAAGAATCTTTTCTTTTTCCCAGGCTCCCTCATGAACGCGATCCATGACATTCATCATGTAATATGCCACGGCTTCGATACCGCACATAAGTCCCGTCTCGCTTATTTTCATTTCATTCTGCCGACTGGAGCCCTGTAGCCATTCCTGCATCACGTAGCTATACAACTCTATCCGGCTGTTTCCAAAGTCAATTCGCTTGATGGAGAGCTGTAGCAAAAACCCCAGCAACAATGGGCTTTTGCTGACCAGTTCCACAATGTTCCGATTTTTTGTGTGCTCCTCAAACCAGTCTGCGCACTGCTCTGCATCCTCCGGCACAAGTTTTTCTAGCAGTTCCCTGACGTAGTTTTTACACTCCTCAAAATCCATAGGTAAAATTGCCATATGTCTGAAATCAGATAACGCCGCTGCATCATACCCCAACGGTCTGCTGGTGACTACAACCCTGACCCAGGGATGAGCTGTTGCCCAACTTTCAATTTCTGCACCGATTTTTCTTCGTATGCTGCCACATTCATCAAGACCATCCAGAAACAGATACCGCAGCCTGTACTCAAACTCCGCCTTGCTTACCTCAAATGACAGGAATGCCGTCATCGTCTCCCGCATTGCCTGATCAAAGGTCTTCCCCTGTCCAAGCAGTCCCGCCACATCCATCAGCGACAGCCATATTACTTTTTGATCTCGATGAACGGCTGTCTGAACCAGCTTTTTTAACAGAGTACTCTTCCCTGCCCCCGGTGCTGCCAAAATCACCATATTTTCTGCAGAGGTCCAGATAGATTCAATATCAAACTTCCGTCCTGTCCGCCGTACTTCCTCTTTATAGGGCATGCGCCCCGTTCCTTTTTCCTTCAGTTCCTGCAGTGCTTCCTCATCCATAAGCCTCAGCTGTATCCATGCCATTTCAATCGGAAGCTTCTTCACCATACCTATAATGGAAATACTGTCTGTACAGGATAACAAATGTTTACGGTAGGCTTTTTCCTTTTCAGCATTCCCGACCCCAAAAGTCCCTCCCTGGAAAATTTCTCCTGTCAAAAATTCCGCAGCCTGTTTCAGATCCTCCAATTCCAGTGTCTGACATTTTTCCATGATATCCCCAAAATCCAGAATATCCTTCTCCGCATCAAAATCCAGGAAAGTCTGTCCTTCCTGTGTCACAGTATACTTTTTCTGCTTCCTGCCCAGAATAAAAAATATTAAATGCGGAAACTCTTCATAAACCTTTTTCCCGATCATAGTCTGAATCGTATCATTGAGCTTGGTACTTCCCTTTTCTGCTGTCACCTGTACCCCGATTCCCCGCTCTCTATCTCCCAAATCGATTCCCGGAAAATTCTTTTTCTCTTCATTCAGGTTTGCCAGATGAAATCCATAGCACCAATTAAGCAGCCCCTTTGCGATTTCCTCCCAGTAATGGACGTCATCATAGATTCCCAGCCCGCACTGGTATTCAATTTCGGTCTGCGCAATTGCCAATCCCCGGATAATCTGATCCATGTACGTTTTTCTGGCGGTCATATGATACCCCTCCATTCATCCTTCATCCCTTGCATTTCTTTGTCATCATAAGCTCTTTAAGGCTCATTTAATCCGCCCTTAAAAAGCCGTTCCCTATAAAAATAGTATAACACAGAATTTCACATTGGATGATCTCAATTTACCGGCTTAATCATGATTGCTGTCTGGCATATATGTGTTCGCATTCATAATGGTGTCTACATCAAATCGTTTTCGGAATGATACCAGTGTGCTTGAATCAAACGGCGGCTCATCCTGATACCGGACAGACCAATGAAGGCAGGGGATTCAATACCCTTGCTGCCATTGCAACATAAATCATCGATAGAATCAGAAAAATCAAGGGTTTGGGCTTAGTCAGCAGGTACTAACAACTGACATTACTTCACTATGAATAGCACGATTTCCATTTGCTTCTTCTCTTTACGAGGGGCTTCCTCTACCCCGGCAGACTATCCCCCACACACAGCGCCCCATACCCCTCTTATGTCAAGTTAATGTCACAAACTTTTTTCACTTTTTTAATGCGAAAATCGCTGGAACCCGCATAACTTCGTTAGGGTTATGGTAAATTAGTGTCAAGTTGGAGGAAAATTGATGGTAAATTAATGTCAAGTTATTTTGCCATTCTCTCTAAAAAAACACATAATATTGTCCTATATAAATTATATTAATTCGTTTTAGATTATTTCATCAGCTCTCCAAAAGATTGCCTTAATTCTTCACTTTGCAATACCACACTTCTTTTAAATCCAGCAAAATTGCTTTCCCTATTCAGCATTTCCTTGATATTTCTCCAATATACTGTCCTTAACTTTGCATCTGTCTCATTGTTGTAGTTTTCAACACATTCCATAAAGTCTTTAAGTTCCCTAGATACCTTTTTCTTCAAATTTCTTGCCTCACATTCCGAAATTGACGTTCCCGCCCCATTATAAATCTTATCGAGTAATTCTCTAGTCTCTCCATTTGCTTTACCATTTAATCGATCTATTATTTCTACATAGCTTTCTGGATAACTATTGAATTTCATGACTATGTATTTTTCCGGATCATCTTTTGTACAATCTATTATATGATCATAATAGCTTCCCTTGATTCTGTTACAGTGAGCACATGCAAAGAAAAGATTTTCCCAATCATATTTCAAATGCTTATAATTTTTATATGAGCGAAAATGCTCTACATTTATTGTTGTAGGAGCTTTTTCTTCACAAATATAGCACTTATCAAAAAAATCCTGTTGTAATATTGATAAAATCTTTTCACTTCGATAATCTTCTTCTGTTTTAATAATTATTCCTTGCGGAAGCTCTGATTTATTTATCTTTACCATGTTTTCTTTGACTTTCTGTTATCTGGAAATCTAATATAATGTCTTCAGCTACAAAAAACGGAATTGATCGAAAATACTTAATCAAATCCACCAACTCCTCATCCTCAGAATGACTTCGTGAAGTATCCTTGTCTATAAGTTCTCGATATCTACCATACTTGTTACCCATCACATCTGAAAAAGCAGTTGTACTAAATAAAGATTCTACTAAGCATTCATATGAATACGCTGATAAATTTTCTACCATAATATTTTTCTCTAAATCATAAATTACTGCAGATTCTATTGAAGATACCACAAATGGAGAATGTGTTGCTACAATAAACTGAAGATTTGGAAAAGCCTTTACCAAAAACGGGAGAATTTTCTTTTGCCACGCAATATGTAAATGTAACTCTATTTCATCAATCAAAACAATACCTGGCAAATCATATTTTAAATGGGCCTGTTGCTCCATCCTGATTACTATTTCGGAAAACAAGTCAAAAAGAGCTTCATAGCCGCTTGCCATTTCGTCCAAACCAAATTCTTCTCTATCTGGCAGTTTAATCTTGAAACACATCTCTTCCAATAAAAATTTCAATTCTAAGAGATCATTATCGAATAGTTTCCTCAATGCGCCCTGTAGCCAATCAAGCCATTTTTCTACATCTTCAACCGTTTCATCGTCTCCCTTTTCTCTCGCAAACAATTTTTCTACATATAAATATACAAGAAGCTGGCCAAACGACACATTCATTTTTTCGTTAAACATTTTCGGTTTATGCATATCAATGGCTTCAAGTGCTTTTGATTTATTCATAGTAAACTTTCTGTCTGCGGGAAAATATACGAGTATAATCTGGCCCTCCCGATATAATTTATACATTTCTTTTCCCTCAATACTATTTGAAAGATTACTTCTTATTTCTATCTTATCAGAAGACGAATCTAGTGTTATTTCCTTCCAATCTTGCCCCATAAATCCCTTTACACGTAAAAAAGAGTTTTCAATTGCCTTGAGCACACTCGTTTTTCCACATCCATTGATTCCTGTAAGTAATAAATGTTTCTTCTCATTTTGAGATAATTCTATTTTTATATTCTGCAAATGCCTGACTTGTCGTATATTAATCTCCGTCAAATATGCCTGTTCCATATCAACCCTCTTTTCAAATAATAAAATCAGGAAAATAGCATAAAGTCAGTTACTTTCCTGATTTACCATTGTAATGTAAACTTGCCATTAATTTCACTTTATTACTTTATACTGTGCAACGCCTTTCAAGTTGCTCTACCTCTGCAATATCCAGCCCTGAATATTTTGCAATCTTATAAATCGGCAGTTCCCCGTCCTGCAGCATTCTGAGGGCAGTTTCCTTCTTATTTTCATTCTTAATTCTCCTTGCTTCTGTCTCAATCAATGCTCCGCTCATCATTCCACCCACACCTTTCTGCACATTTTCATACTTTTGTGCGATTTCTTTAATTACATCGCCGGAAAGTTCTATGATTGTGCGTTTATCAAATGCTCCAATAATTCCTTCCTGCTCCAATTTATCAAGCCTATCCAAAATATCCTGATATTCTGATTTTAGTTCTTCTAATCTCTTCTTATCAGTATTATACACTACAAAATCCTTTTCATGTGAAAAAATATAAAACGGAATCAGCAACAGTAATTTTTTTGAAAAAATCTCATCCAGAGGATATTCCTGCACTTTCATAATCGGCACATCATACCCTATCGTCCCACCCGGCGTTTTTATTACATACCGCATTTTGTCTGATGTCTTTTTATTCGTCCGCAGATATAACACTGCTGTATTCGGGAATGTTACGGTCAACGTTTCATGGATAACCTCACCTTCGTCCAATGCGATCTGGGCGTCATACTCAAACAGCCGGATTGTCATCTTACCGTCCGGCAGGCTACTCTCACATTCAAGATGGTATTTCTTCTTTTTTTGTCCAAATATTGTAAAATTAGTGTCTGTGATTCTCTCCTGGTTTGGCGCATCCTGTTGATCAATAAAATGTTCATTTGGGTGAAACTCAATTCTTTCATTCCCTGTATAATCTTCCCCGAATATTTCATTGATTATCGGAATGATTAATCGCCTGCAGTCATTTAAGATTGTCCGAAATGCCCCGTCATAAATATTCCCCATACCAAATCCTCCGTATTTCTTAATTTTATGATATTATTGTCATTTTACAGAAACAAGCGCATATTCACCCTTCACTGAACTTCCACTTAATCTCTACTCTTTTATCCTTATAAACATATATTCTCTCAATAAAAGTATCCACCAAATCCTGTGTAAGCTCCTCTATATGGGAATATCGAATAATCTGCTTCATATCTGTATCAAGCTTTTCCTGCTCATCTTCCAATTCAAGGTGTTTCTCCTGCCATTCACGAATTTGCCCCGATAGTAATTCCATCTGGCGATCCAGTTTGTCCATCTTTCCCCGGTATTCCTCCAGCGTTATACTTCCTGTCGCATATTCTTCATACGCTCCATCCTTGGAGTCCTTCACCAATTCCTGCTCTCGCTGCAGATTCTCCAATTTATCTTTTACAGCAGCAAGCTGACACTCTTTCAATGACTTAAGGTCCTTTTTCTGCCTGACAGCCTCCCCTCTGATCATCAGTTCTTTATTGAGCATAGTCAACACCAGTTCCTCCAGCATATCCGCACAAAAGTAAGTACAACAGTCTACATTATGAGTCAGTGCATGCTTGCTGCACTCAAACCGCCTATATTTATTTTTTTCACGTGGCGGCTTGTATACCATAGCATATCTACACCCACCACAATACAATTTCCCGGTGAGAGGATGCTTTTCCCTTTTTCTATCCGTCACATGGTCTGGTCGGAATGATGACACCTGTCCAAAGACTTCCTGCGTAACCAACGCCTCATGATGGTTCGGAATTACCTTCCATTCCTCTTTCGGTACTCTTACAGATTTTTTGCTTCCCACTGACTTACACACTGTTTTCCCATATGCCATCTCTCCGAGATAAAAACGGTTATTCAGGATATTCCTGACTGCTGATGAACTCCATACAAGAGGTTTCCCGTCCCTGTCAGCTTTCGGGTGGCGCATCTGCATGATTGTGGGAATCCCCTCCTCACCAAGCTGCCTTGCTATCTGCGTACTGCTTTTGGACAAAACTGCAAGAGAAAAAATATGCCTGACTATCTCCGCTTCTTTCTTATTAATAATGACTTTGTTTTTTTCCACAGGGCTCTTCCTATAACCGAAAGGAACCTGACCAAAGATATATTCCCCGTTTGCACATTTATTTTTCACTGAAGTCTTTACCTTAACAGAAATATCCTTACTATAAAGATCATATAGAAGCGTCTTGAATGCGGTGTCCAGACCTATCGTATTCCCATTATCCTCCTTACTGTCATAATGATCGCCCAGCGCAATAAAGCGAACTCCCATAAAAGGGAATATCTGGTTCAGATAAGTTCCCATTTCTATATAGTCTCTCGAAAACCGGGACATATCTTTCACGATAATGCACCGTATCCGATTTTTCTTTACTTCTGCCAAGAGCTGGTTCATGCCTGGTCTGTCCATGCTGGTTCCGGACCAGCCATCATCACAGAATTCCTTTACCTCATATTCCCTCAGTTCTATATTACACTGAATAAATTCTTTGATCAGCAGCCTCTGACTGGATATGCTGTTGCTCTCATCCCTTTTTAAATCTTTTTTATCCTCAAGCGATAACCTTAAGTACATTCCTATGACATTCACCCTACCACTCCTTCCAGCATTTCATTCACATACCGGAACTGTACTTCAATCCGCTTCCCCGGATAAAGATAAATTTTCTCTACAAGTGCATCCACGAGCTCTGTAGTCAGCTCCTCCCCTTTTTTCAGTTTTAGCAGGGAACTCACCGCCCTTAGATACTTTTCCTTTGTCTTTTCCAGCTCTTTTTGTTTATCTTCCAGTTCTTTTTCCTGTTTTTCCAGTTCCCTCCTATTATCCTCCTGTTCCATTTTAAAACGGACATATTCTTGCTGTAAAAGCTTTTTGCTCCGGTATTCCATATATACCTCTGCTTCTTCTTCCTCCATTCTCTGCTTCCTGCTGCGGACAGCCTTTATTTCCTTTTCTGTCCGAAGTACAACCATGCGTATATTCTCCTTTCCAACCTCCATAAAGCACTCCGGTTTGTTCAGATAAACGCTAAATTCATTTCGGAATACGGATATTAGTATACTAGACAGTTCCTGTTTGGAAATATGGTTTGGCTGCGGACAGGTTCCTACTTTTGTGCTTCCTCCATTCAGGCAGGAATACCCGTCATGCCTTGCCCTACTCCCGTCCGCATAAGTCTTGGCATGGCTGTACCTTGTCATTTTCTTTCCACATACACCACAATAAAGCACATGTTCAAATACATTTTCCCCAATAGGAATCCCTTTTGTCGGGTGTTTGTGACATGCTGTTTCTTCCTGCTGCTTTCTCCTTATTTCCTGTGCTTTTCGGTAAAGTTCCCTGCTTACCAGTGCTTTATGGGCATTTTCTTTTACAATCCATTCTTCTTCCGGTTTACGGATACGATTTTTTTCGTCACGGGCTGTTATCGTACTCTTACCCTGCACCAGCTGTCCGACATAAGTGCCGCTTTGAACGATCCGTTCCACGGCTCCCCTGTCCCATCCTTTATAGTCCATATCAGGCAGGCAGTATACTTCCTTCGTTTTTGCATAGACCGCCGGAGGATTAATTTTCCTGCGGTTTAAATCGTTCGCTACTTCCGTGCAGCTTTCCTTCTCCACAAAAGCCTTATAAATATACTCCACAATCCCAGCAGTATTTTCGTCAGGCACCAGCCTTCTTACCCTGCCTTCCCAAACTGCCAAATAGCCATAAGGCGGCATTCCACCTACATAGGAGCCAGCTTCCCGGCGCTGCCTAAGTCCTGTCTTTGCCTTCACGGAAAAATCCTTTGCATACATATCATTGACAAGATTTTTGATCTCTGATGCCATCTGCCGGGTATCGTTCCCCTCTTCCCCGGTATCATAACCGTCAGATACCGCAATGAACCGCACCCCAAGGAATGGGAATATCTTTTCTATATAGTTGCCTGCTTCAAGATAATTTCTGCCAAATCGGGACAAATCTTTTACAATCACACAATCAATATCCCCCAACCGGATATCCTGCATCAGGCGGTTAAAACTATCCCGATTAAAATTGCTCCCCGTTTTTCCTACGTCACAGTAATGCCCGGCTATATCAATCTTTTCTTTGTTATTCCGATTAAACTCTTCCACAAATTTTTCAGCGATCCCAATCTGCACATCAATGGATTCTTTTTTTTCTTCAACGTCAACAGAAAGCCTTGCATAGATTCCAGCCTTGTATCTTTTCTGCCCTCTGTCTGCCGCATTCCCCATGCCCGTGGAGTTCTCTTTAGAATTGCCCCCAACAGGAGTAAAAGAAGCGCCTCTCTTTGAAATCCTTCCCATCTTAAGCCCCCCTTTCCCCAGCATTTCTACCCGATGCTCCGGCGGCTTCATGCTCCGTCTGTCTCACGCCAATCCCCAGCATAACTTCATACTGATCTATGAAATAGTATTCAATCTCAATCCGTTTTCCTTCATACACATAGATGCGCTTTACAAGACTGCTCAGGGTATGGCGGTCGATCTCCTTAAGCTCCACACAGTCCTGGAACGCTTTCAGCCTTCCGGCAGAAAGAACTCCCTTTTTAAACATATCCCTGATAAGAGCTTCCTGCTTTTTCTGTGCCTCCCCCAATTCTATGGCTTTCTTTTCAAAACCAGCATGAAGACGCTCAAATTCCTCCTTCGTGACAATGCCCTGCCGCAGGTCATCATAAAGCCCGGCACAGAGGCTGTAATATCTGTCCTGCTCTGCACTAAGCCGCCGCAGCTCCCTGTCGTATGCTGAAACTTCCGAAAAGCTGCCCGTCTCCTGCTCCTTTGCCCGGTCAAAAAGACGTTTCCCCTCAAGGAATGCGTTGGCATATCTTTTTACCGTATCTTCCACAATGCCTTTCAGCGCTTCTTCCTCTATGCTGTGCCTGCTGCACCCGTCTCCCCGGTTCTTTGTGGAACAGATATAGTAGACCTTTTCCTTTCCTTTATAGCGTACCACCCGGCGCACCATCTGCTCCCGGCAGTCGCCGCAGAACAAAAGCCCGGCAAACAGCCCGGATTTCTCCATCCCCGGTCCCTGCCTACTGTCCGATTTAAGGAGGTTCTGCACGATCTGAAAATCGTCCTCTGTGACCAGCGCTTCATGGGTATTCTCCACACACACCCATTCCTCCTTCGGTTTTTCTACAATCTTCTTTACTTTATAATTAATTTTCTGCGACTTTCCCTGCTGGAGATGCCCCAGATAGGTTTCATTGGTGAGTATCCTTTTTACGGAAGCATTCCCCCAGAGGGACTTCCCAGTCCCCTGAAATCCCCCGTTATACTTAAGCCCAAGGGATTTTTTGTACTCTTTCGGGGAAAGGATTCCCAGCCCGTTCAGCTTCTCCGCTATGGCAGACACCGCCATGCCTGCAATCTTCCATTCAAAAATCTGCCTCACAATCCCACCTGCATATTCGTCCGCCACAAGATGGTTTTTATTCTCCCCGTCCTTCCTGTACCCATACACCGCAAAAGGGGAAATGCACTCCCCATTTCTGCGCTTCACTTCCAGCCCGCTTTTTACCTTCGTGGAAATATCCCGGCAGTAGGAATCGTTGATGAAATTCTTTACCGGCAGCACAATGGAGCCAGCCCCTGTATCCGCCGAAAAGCTGTCATACTGGTCGGTCAGCGCAATAAAACGTACACCAAGAGCCGGGAAGGTCTTCTGGATATACCTCCCGGATTCAATGTAATCACGCCCGAAACGGGAAAGGTCTTTCACGATGACACAGTTTACCTTCCCTGCCTCAATGTCGCACATCATTCTCTTAAATTCCGGTCTGTCGAAATTGCTGCCTGAAAATCCGTCATCCACATAGATATCATACAGTTCGATATCTTCCTGTTCACGGATATAGGCTTTGATCAGCTCCCGCTGGTTTGCGATACTTTCACTCTCATTTTTTACAGACGCCCTGCCCCCGCTGCCTCCTGCGCCGCTATCGGCAGCGTCATCCCTTGAAAGACGGAGGTACATGGCCGCATAGAATATCTTTTCCTTCATACACGCATCACTCCTGACTTTTATGTTTGGTCCGCATAAGAACCTTTCAAGCCAGGTGCTGCGCTGGTTTAGTCCTGACTATATGTTATCACGTTTTTGCGTTTTGTTCAAGTCTGTTATACATAAACTTCTGCAAGTCTGCGTATGTACTCTTCCATTTTTTCATCTATGGTGGCTCCCTCTTTCTGGTAACATACCTTCACCACATAGTCGCCGATCCTGCCCACATATGGATTCCCTGCCTGCCTTGCAAAAGATGCAAGTTTCTTTTCCACCGGCGCTTTTGTATCAATCTGTATATCCCTTAAGTCTGTCAGTGTGTCTATGTCCACTGTCCGCACATCAACCGATGCCAGTTCCCTTAATTCCTCTGGTGTAAACCCTGTTACTGCTGCAAGTCCCATGACACAACCATCTCCCTTTTACGTTTACACAATCCTCTTCACACTTCTATCTTATTCCTGCATCTGATTGTCCTATGCCTGCACCAGTGCAGGGCATGGCTTACACCTTTGTATTCAAATATATCCCACACGCCATTCAGGGAAACTCTATACAAATCTGCACAGCAATTACCCCATCATAGTTTTTCATTTTCTCTCCCCCGATGTAGGCCGGAATATGTAGGACCGTCTGGCCGACTCCCCGATACCCTGCAGCACCCTTCCACGCTACAGCACACCCCGGACGCCACTCCGGCTGCCATATTTTTCGGCAGAGGTATCATTATTATCCGGTATTTCAAGACAGCTTGCCAATGCTGCCATATGCCGGGAATACCGCTCATATTTTTCCTTCTTCTACTACGATACCTTGTTTTTCCTACACTCAATTCTCTCTGCAGGCAAATATTTCTTCGCGTAGTTCTCCCCTCATCACCTTTACAGGTGTTCCTGATATTTTTGTCCTTAAAGGTATTTTCCTCGGCAAATCCAAAACTGATTAACCACCCAAATACCACCATACTGATATTTCGCTCCCAATAAATACATAATTTCTGGAGCATTTATTGTCAAGGTACGCTAACTGCCACAGTTCTCACGTTTGTCAGATTTGTACCAGCAACACTTACCATTCAACGTAAATGGCACCATGTCATCTATAATTACAAATCTGCCCTGAAACATCTTTAAGCAGAGACTTCCAGGCAGAATGCAGCAGCTAATTATTTCCGATCTGCAATATTTTCAGACCTTCTGCCATGTCTTCCAACATTTTCACCAGATACAGTGCCTGAGTTTCTGTACTTTCCATAAACACTTTCTGCGCCCTTGCAGCACAGTCACTCTTCACAGTCCCTGCAATACCTTTGATAACAATTTCTGCTTCCAACACTGTTATCACTTTCTGGTATGTCCCAATGCCAGGACGTCTTGCACCAGTCTCTATCTTCTTTAAATGGGATTCACTGATACCCGCTGCCTCTGACAGTTCAATCCTGCTCATCCCCTTTGCCTTGCGAAGCTTTTTTACTGTAATTCCTAAATCTGTATCTTCCCTGCTTATCATTCCGTACCTCCCAACCGGTGTGTTTTATTATAAAGTTGCTCCTAGTTTTTGGGAAGGGACTGCCTGTGTCCATTTTTTTGTAAAAGGGACAGTTCAAGTCTTTCCACAATTTCCGATATTTTTCTTCTACACCACTCGTCGCTTCCCAACATTATTTTATCTTTTGTGCATGTACTTCTCCGAATTTTGTCGAACGATTCTCCATAATTTTTTCAGGTGCAAATTCGAAACTAAAAAAAATTCTTTTTGAATGGTCTTGTATCTCAAACCATTCAAAAAGAAGCTACAATTACCTTTTTCTTTTTGAAAAGTTGTCGCTGAAAGCAACTATAAAAACATCTGTATATCAAATAATAAATTCTTCTGCTGTTAAAATAGTCCCAACAAAAAAGACACGAGGCAATCTACACTCATGTCTTCTACATATCATCTTTTTCAAATTTTACAACACAATCCGGAGTACATTCCAAGGCACTACATAGCTTTTCGAGCGTCAACATATTTATATTACCGTTATGCCTTAAGCTGTGTATTGTGCTTGCCGGTATGCCATACTTATTAATCATCGCATATGTGGATATACCCTTTTGCCGCATAGTCTCCCATAATGGTTCGTAGCTAATCATGTTTCGCATCTCTCCCTGTTACCATTATGATTGAATAAAAAGTAGTTGAATATACTAGACGTACCGACTATACTTGTTTTAGCGACTATGTGTTAAAAGGAGACCGAACATGGACATCAATTTTTTTGACGAAATACAGCCTTGCATAATAGACCGGTTAGGGAGGATCTACAATAGTGATTCTAAATACAAGAAATCTATTGAAGCAGAAACAAAAATACTAAGCCAACTAAAAGAGCATTTAACAGAAAGTCAAATGCAGCTGGTTAAAAAATATCATAATGCAATCTATGCCACAGCAGGCATATGCGAAATGTTGTCGTATCGGCAAGGCATGCGTGACCTTGCAAGTATTTTAGCGATAGAAAGCAACGAGAAAAAATGAAAACTATACAATTAGTTCTTACAACCGAAGATGCCGCATTAGAACAAAAAATAAAAATATTAGAGGAAAGATGTGAAAAACTGGATTTATCTTTTCCATGTGTACTTGAAGCAGTTGCCCTTACCATACCAACAAAACAATTTATAGAAATACTATTAATGTATACTGACGATAAAATACATGAAATTGAACAGGCAGAAAAAACTAAAAGCTTTTGGAACAAATTTAAAAAGACCAAGTAGGTCTATAATTCCCAAATCTTTCAAATTTGATGCCCCGTTATTTAGAAGATATACTGGCTGCCAATCTAAAAAGAAGCAAAAGCGACTAAATGCTGAAATGTTTAGCCGCTTCTCTGCTCAAAATTGATATATTAAGGGTTTACCAGATTATTTCACCTGTTAAAAATATATTTGCGTCATTTCCCTATGCCTGATAAAATAAAATTGTACTCAAATCTTTTTTCTTTCATTTCCAAATTTTCCCAAAATACTAAAACAAGAAAGGTGCCTATATGTTCCATACAAAAGAACTTACCATGCTAAACAAAGATTATTTTAATATTATCCAACAATCTGTACACTGTGTAACCCTACAGTCTAAAAATACCGGTCATTACTGGCATATCATTCATCAGGAATATTCAACATTTAAAAGCTGTATTATATACCATAACCACACCAGCGGAGCAGCCTATCATGTACATGGATGCGCTCCTACACTTGCTGACGCTGTTTCACGCATTACATCCCACGATATCTTCCAACTAAATGGTCGTAAGAAACAGAAAAGGAAACATCTATCCTTCCCTCACACTACCATGTAACTGGAAAATAACATCTACTCTTGTCCTATAACCATCACCCATCGACATTCCTTTTTATAAAATATCAGCTTCGTATCCATGTAGATTCCCTGACAATTTATTGTCACTCCAAATTCTGTGTAAGGGGATACTATAAGATTTTTCTCTTCCCTGGAATGTACCTGTATATCTTTTATGGTATGGATTTCTCCCTGCTCATCCTGATATTTAAACATAATTGGATACATTTTCCCTTTACTTGTAAACCAACATTCACAAGCTATCTCCATTTCCCTTTTTCTGGAAACCCCGGAATTTAACTGCTGCATACTATTTTCCATTCCCCAAGCCATACTTACACCTCTTTTTAATTTGCACTACTAATACATATATTTTTCCTTCTTTCATAATTATAATGTATCAAACGTATGTTCTATTATAAATCATTTACTCCGCTTTGCAACTGTTTTTTATTTCCATGTTCTCATTTTAAACACTTGAAAATATATCATTTAATTTTCTCTATCGGAATTACTCCATTAACTTTCTATTATTTTACTGGAATACCTCAACCTTTTTTACTGGCTGCACCATGCCGCTCCGGCTCCGCTCTCCGCTCCATCGTGCAGCTATCCACGTTTTCCCTGCCGCCACACATGGGGGCAGGCATATCTCCTCCGTCGATATC
>OFFX01000964.1_pt1 | contig 21990 bp, 15 predicted proteins | sample 1521511 | NCBI WGS metagenome assembly OFFX01 (sample SAMEA3504125, study PRJEB24116) | mouse gut metagenome | biome: mouse gut; feature: mouse-associated habitat; material: faeces | place: Denmark | collected 2011
TACAGAAAGGAACCCCCCGCCGGGGAGGCGAATGGCGTTTGCGCCACCAAAAAATGAACCCCAGAAGCGAGCCTTGCGCAATAGGTTCCCGCTGGACAGGCGAATGGGGTTTGCGCAGCCAGAAAATCAACCCCCAATAGCAAAGCCCCGCTCCTCGGAGCGGGGCTTTGTAATCCCTGTCAGCACCCGTGGCACCGGGCGCAGGCGGAAGGGGCGGCGGCAATGCCGCCCAGGGCGGTCTCCCGCAGCTCGCCGGGGAGGGCCCGCCCCACCGCGTACATGGCGGCGATGACCTCGTCCAAGGGGGCGGGGGAGGGGATGCCCGCCAGGGCGGTCTCCGCCGCCACCAGGGCCCCCGCTGCGCCAATGGCGTTGCGCCCCTGGCAAGGGGATTCCACCAGCCCCCCAATGGGGTCGCAAACCAGGCCCATCAGGTTTACCAGGGCGGTACCGGCAGCCCAAAGGCACTGCTCCGGACTGCCCCCGTGAAGCCCCGCGATGGCTGCCGCCGCCATGGCGCTGGCGGTGCCTACCTCCGCCTGGCAGCCGCCCTCCGCCCCGGCTATGGTGGCGTTGCGGGCAATGAGATACCCCACCGCCGAGGCGGTGAGAAGACCCTCCAGCAGCGCCTCCCGCTTAAAGCCAAAGGCCTCCGCCTGCCCCAGCAGCGCCCCAGGGAGCACCCCGCAGGAACCGGCGGTGGGGGCGGCTACAATCAGCCCCATGGAGGCGTTCACCTCCAGGGTGCCCATGGCGATGGCCGCCGAACGGGCCAGCAGCGGCCCGCAAACCGCCTTCCCCGCCTCCCTGCGGGCCTCCAGGGCGATGGCCTCCCCGCCAATGAGTCCTCCCATCGTCTTTTGGGGGGCGGCAAGGGCGGCGGCCGCCGCCTGCTCCATAATTTCCAGGGAGCGCTCCAGCCGCGCCATTATCTCCTCCCGGCTGGCCCCGGTGAGGTCCATCTCCCGGCGGAGCATCGCCTCCCCCAGGGTGACAGACCCCTCCTGGCAAAGGGCCAGCAGCTGGGCGGCAGTTGTAAAATCCATGGCGTTTTCACTCCTTCATCTTCACGAAATACGGGGAATCAGCAGGGCGCTTTGCACCGGGGGATGGGCCTGTATCTGGGCCGCGGCCTCCGGGGAGATGGTCTCGTCCGCCTCGATGATGGAATAGGCCATCTGCCCCCGGCTCTCCCGGTAAAGGCGCATAAAGGCGATGTTGATGTGATTTTCCGCCAGGGCGCGGGTGATGGCCGCCACCACGCCGGGGGTATCCCGGTGGCGCACCAGAAGGGTGTGGTACTCCCCGGTGAGGTCAATCTCCACCCCGTTGATGCGCCGGATGACGGCGGCCCCGCCCCCCACGCTTACCCCCGTCACCAGGGCCCTTTCCCCGGCGGCGTTTTCCAGGCGAAGCTCCGCGGTGTTGGGGTGGCAGTCCCGGCTTTGGGTATCCAGGGTGAAGCTGTATTCCAGGCCCATCTCCTTTGCCCACCGGAAGGAATCCCGGATGCGGCTGTCCTCCGCGCCGAAGCCCAGCACCCCGGCGATAAGGGCCCGGTCGGTGCCGTGGCCCCGGTAGGTGCGGGCGAAGGAGCCATAGAGGGTGAAATCCGCCCGGAGGATGGGTCCGGGGAGCATCCCCCTGGCCAGCTGGGCGATGCGCAGCGCCCCGGCGGTATGGGAGCTGGAGGGGCCAATCATGTTGGGCCCGATGATATCAAAGATGGAAAAGTCCTTCGTTGTCCTCTCCCCCTTTCTTCCTTATCTATTATAGACTTGTCCAGTTTTTCCGTCAATCATTCGGACAAAAGGAGGGCACTTTTCCACAAAGCAGAAAAGTGCCGGAAAGGGTTTAATTTATTGTCACAATTCCCTGGCTGGCAAAAACCAAAAAGCGGCCCGGCCTGATGTCCCAGGCTGGACCGCCCCTTGGTGCCTAAGAGCCTATTCAAAATCTCTCCGCACACCGCCTGAACGGGCCTTTTTCCGTCCTGCTGCGTTACTGCGCCCACAGGCGCGTCCAGGCGCAACCGCCACAGGCGGCTCTTAGCGCCTGGAAAAAATCTTGAACCCTAACGGGCCGCTTCGCGTCCCTTCGGGTACGTCGGCTACGCCGAATACACCAAGTATTCTGCGAAGCAGACATGCCCGAAGGGCTCCGAGGTTTTTCGCCTTGCAGGGCGAAAAAATCCCCGTTCATTCGGCGCACTTGGAGATCTTGAATAGGCTCTAAACAGGAGGCGCGCCATGGACATAGAAGTGGACCCCAGGGTGGTCTGGGGGCTTATCCAGGGAAACCCAAGGTTTGCAGACCCCTTTGGGGAGCCTGCCGGATACGCCATTGTGGAGGCGGAGGAGGGGAGCAATCCCGGCCCGCTGCTGGCGCTGTACCGGGACAAGCTGGGGTACGCCGCGGCCAACGCCAATGCCCTGATACAGGGGGCCTTCCGGCCGGAGTTTCTTGCCTTTTCCGGGGTGGACCGAAGGGCGGTTTCTTCCCCGGAGGAGATGTGCCGCCGTCTTGTTTTCGATTCCTTTGTCCTGAACGCCAGGGATGCCAGTGTTGGTAGCTGTCTCACCAACGAAGCCTTTCTCTTTGGTCACTTTATCGAGTGCTGGTGGGACTGCGATTGGCGGCTGAGCTTTTGGCGTATCTGCTGACAGAAGGAATCCGGAAGGAGGAGAGGCTGTGAGCGTCTTTTTTTATGGCTGTATCACCCTGGATGGCTACCTGGCGGACAAAAATCATCGCCTGGATTGGCTCCACCGCACAGGCGGCGTGGAGGAGACCGGCTACGAGGATTTTTACCGCCGGATGGATATCACCCTGATGGGTCGCAGGACCTTCCAGGAGATTCAGGGGCTGGGGGACCCGGCGGCGGTCTATCCGACGACGGAAAACTATGTCTTTACCCACCGGCCCCTTTCCTGTCCGGGGTTTCAGACGGCCTGCGGCGACGTGGTCGTCTTTGTGCAGGGAATACCCCCGGAGAAAAATATTTGGATCATCGGTGGAAACACCTTGCTGGCTCCTCTGCTGGAGGCGGGACTGGTGGAACACCTTATTATCCAGGTGGCTCCGGTGCTGCTGGGGGAGGGCGTCCCTCTCTTTACCCAAAGGGAAGGGGAGCGGCGGTTCTGCCTGGAGCAGGTGAAGAAGTACGGCCCCTTTGCGGAGCTGGTTTACAGCAGGGAGGGGGCGCTTCCCTATAGATAAACAGGATATCTACCAATATTTGGAGGAGCGGGGCCTTTGGTTTGAGGTCACCAAGCACCAGCCGGTGCAAATAGCACCCGCCCCCCTTTGGATGAAAACGGCGGACCTTATTGCCCTCCTGCGGAAGCATGGCAGCACGGTCCGGGTGTTCCCGATTTAAGGGGAGGACGACAGGAGTAAAGAACTTGAGTACCTTTGGAGAGCTTTTTGGTTCCTTTGGGGAACTGCCCCCGGCGGTGGCCGCCGCCCCGGTGGAAAACATCGCCCTTTCGGAAAATAAGGAGAAGATGACGGTAAGCCTCGCCCCTGCCATCCTTTTGGACAGGGGTGCGCTTTCTGCTGTCCAGCGGCAGCTCCGCATCGCCTGCCTTTTGGAGGATTTTTCCATCACCTGCCACTATACGCCGGAGCAGCTCACCGGGGAGTGCTTGGGGAACCTGACCGGGGAGCTGATGGCCTCCGGGGTGCCCATCAACGGCTTCTTTGTGGGGGCTTCGGCCCTCTATGACCGGCAGCAGCAGGTCTTTTCCATCGCCCTGTGCAATGGGGGAGGGGAGTTTTTGCGGGAGCAGCAGATTGGGGAGCGGATTGCCAATCTCCTCTACCGGGATTTTGGCCTGCGCCCGGAGGTGGTCTTCACCGGGGAGGTGGGGAAGGTTGCCTCCCCCCTGGAGGAGGACTGTGGTCCGAAGCGCCTCGCCCCGCCGCCGGCAGGAGGAACGCCCCCTTGGGAGAGCTCCTCCAAGAGCAGCGCCCCCAGAAGGGCCAGGGAAGGGGGGGAGAAGGCCGCCCGCCGCAGCTATAAGGGGGAATTTGACCCGAAGCTCCCCTTTGTCCCTGGCACCGTCCAGGTGGTGATGGGCAAGGAGATCCGCACCTCCCCGGTGGAAATTGTGGGGGTGAGCGCCGAGACGGGCAAGACCGTCCTGTGGGGGGATATCTTCGATATCGCCTCGCGGGAGATTCGGGATGGCACCAAGTCCATCCTCACCATCAGCATCACCGATTACACCAGCTCCATCGATTTGAAGCTCTTTGTGGAGAAGGAGAAGAAAACCGCCCTCCTGGAGGAGCTGAAGCCGGGAGTAACCATCCTGGCCCAGGGGGAGGTGGCCTACAACAAATTTGACCGGGATATTACCATGAGCCCGGTGGCTATCAGCACCGTCCAAAGGAAGACGGTCACCGATGAGGAGCCGGAAAAGCGGGTGGAGCTCCACTGCCACACCACCATGTCCGCCATGGATGGCATGACCCCGGCGGCGGAGCTGGTAAAGCGCGCGGCTGCCTGGGGCCACAAGGCCATCGCCATCACCGACCACGGGGTGGTCCAGGCCTTCCCGGAGGCTATGGCTGCCGCCGAAAAGATTCGGAAAAACAATCCGGACTTCAAGGTCATTTACGGGGTAGAGGGATACTTTGTGGACGACATGATTCCCGCGGTGGAGGGCCCCTGCGAGGAGCCCATCGGCGGGGAATATATCGTCTTTGACCTGGAGACCACGGGCCTTTCCAGCGCCAACGACCGCATCACTGAAATCGGTGCGGTCCGGGTGAAGGGCGGGGAGGTTCTGGAGCACTTTGATACCTTTGTGAACCCACAGACCCGCATTCCCCCGGAGATTGTCCGCCTCACCGGCATCACCGACGAGATGGTGCAGGATGCCCCCCTGGAGGGGGAGGCGCTGGAGCGGTTCTTTGCCTTCTGCGGGGATTGCCGTATTTTGGTGGCCCACAACGCCTCCTTTGATATGGGCTTTCTGCGCAGCGCCATGCACCGCCTGGGGATGGAGCGGCCGCTTACCAGCATTGATACCCTTATTATGGCCAGGGCCCTCTATCCGGAGCTGAAAAAGCACAAGCTGAACCTTTTGGCGGAGCACCTGGGGGTGGAGCAGAAGAACCACCACCGGGCGGACGACGACGCCCTGGTGCTGGGGGGCATCTTCCTGCGGATGCTGGAAAAGCTCCAGGCCGAAAAGGGCACCAAAACGGTGTGGGAGATTAACACCTCCCTTTCTACCGAAGGCAACGTCAAAAGCCGCCCCTACCATATCATCCTTCTGGTAAAGAACGATACCGGCCTGAAAAACCTGTACCGTTTGGTTTCCTATGCCCATCTGGACCATTTCTTCCAAAAGCCCCGCATCCCCAAAAGCAAGCTGGAAAAATACCGAGAGGGCCTCATCATCGGCTCCGCCTGCGAGGCAGGGCAGCTGTTCCGGGCCATTGTGGAGGGGAAGAGCTGGCGGGAGCTTTGCGCCATCGCGGAGTTTTACGATTTCCTGGAGGTGCAGCCTTTGGGGAACAACGAGTTCATGATTCGGGAGGGAATCGCAAAGAGCCAGGAGGACCTGGAAAACTTTAACCGCACCGTCCTGAAGCTGGGGGAGCGCCTGCATAAGCCGGTGGTGGCTACCGGGGACGTCCACTTTATGGAGCAGAAGGACGCCCGGTTCCGGGAAATCCTCATGGCGGGACAGGGCTTCAAGGATGCGGAGATGCAGGCCCCCCTCTATCTGCGTACCACCAGGGAGATGCTGGAGGAGTTCCGCTACCTGGATGAGGAGACGGCCCGGAAAATCGTCATCGAAAATCCCGGCCGCATCGCCGATATGGTGGATTACATCCACCCCATCCCAAACGGCACCTTTACCCCCACCATCCCCGGCGCGGAGGAGGACCTTATCCGCATCACCCACGAAAGGGCCTATTCCATCTATGGGAATCCCCTGCCGGAGATTGTGGAAAAGCGGCTGGACCGGGAGCTTTCCTCCATCACAAAGCACGGTTTCTCGGTGCTGTATATGATTGCCCAAAAGCTGGTGCAGCGCTCGGTGGAGTGCGGCTATTCGGTGGGCTCCCGCGGCTCGGTGGGCTCCTCCTTTGTGGCGATTATGGCCGGTATCTCGGAGGTAAACCCCCTGCCGCCCCACTATGTCTGCCCCCAGTGCAAGCACAGCGAGTTTATCACCGATGGCAGCGTGGGCTCCGGCTTTGACCTGCCGGCAAAAAACTGCCCGGATTGCGGCGCCCTGATGAAGCAGGACGGCCACGAGATTCCCTTCGAGACCTTCCTTGGCTTCGATGGGGACAAGGCCCCGGATATCGACCTGAACTTCTCCGGGGAGTATCAGTCCCGCTCCCACACCTTCACCGAGGAGCTGTTTGGCAAGGACCATGTCTTCAAGGCCGGCACCATCTCCACAGTGGCGGAAAAGACCGCCTTCGGCTATGTGAAGCACTACTTGGAGGACAAGGGCCTGGTGGTCACCGCCGCCGAGGAAAAGCGGCTGGTGAAGGGCTGCACTGGCGTTAAGCGCACCACCGGCCAGCATCCCGGCGGCATGGTGGTGGTGCCCAGCCACCACGAGGTGTACGACTTCTGCCCGGTGCAGCATCCAGCGGATAAAAAAGAGGGGGACATTATCACCACCCATTTCGACTTCCACTCCCTCCACGATACTATCCTGAAGCTGGACGAGCTGGGCCACGACGCCCCCACCCTCTTTAAGTATCTGGAGGACTACACCGGGGTGAAGATTGACGACATCCCCATGAGCGACCCCAAGGTCTATAGCCTTTTTACCTCCTCCCAGGAGCTGGGCATCGACCTCACCGATATCCGGTGCGAAACCGGCACCCTGGCCCTGCCGGAGATGGGCACCAACTTCGTCCGGGGGATGCTGATGGACGCCCGGCCCCAGAATTTTTCCGACCTTCTCCAAATCTCCGGCCTTTCCCACGGCACCGATGTCTGGCTGGGCAACGCCAAGGACCTCATCGCCGCCGGCACCTGCACCATCTCCAACGTCATCGGTACCCGCGATAGCATCATGACGACCCTTTATATCCGGTATAAGATGGAACCCAAGCTGGCCTTTAAAATCATGGAAATTACCCGAAAGGGAAAGGCCCCCGCCCTCCTCACCGAGGAGATGAAGCAGGATATGCGGGAGCATGGGGTGCCGGAGTGGTATATTGATAGCTGCCTTAAAATCAAGTACATGTTCCCCAAGGCCCACGCCGCCGCCTATGTCATCTCCGCCATCCGCCTGGGGTGGTACAAGGTCTATTGGCCCAAGGAGTTTTATGCGGTTATCTTCACCATTCGGGGGGAGGATTTCGACGCCCTGGCGGCCATGAAGGGCCAAGGGTTTGTGAAAACCCGCATTGACGCCCTCGCCGCAAAGGGCACCGAGCGCACCGCCAAGGAGGACAGCCAGCTGGAAATGTATCAAATCGTCTACGAGATGCTGGGACGGGGGATTCAGCTGCTGCCGGTGGACCTATACCACTCCCACGCCACCATGTATCTAATCGAAGAGGGGAAGATTCGCCTGCCCTTCACCAGCCTCAAGGGGCTGGGGGTGGCTGCTGCCCAGGGCCTTGCCGAGGCGGGGAAGGAGGGACCGTATCTTTCGGTGGACGAGATATCCACCCGCTCCGGGGCCACCAAGGCGGTGATTGAAACCCTGCGGGAGGCGGGCTCCCTGGAGGGCCTCCAGGAGCACAGCCAGATGTCCCTGTTTGGATAACCGCTCAAATTTCGCCGGTTTTTGGAAAAGGCTTTTTCCCAGAAAAGGGGAAGAGGCGGCACGCCGGGAGATTTTTATAGACCCCCAAAGCCCCTTTGGGCAGCTTTCCCGGTGTAAAAGAAAATCTTTATGGAGAAGGGGAAAAACCCCATTGACAAAGCGGGCGGAATCTGATAAGATAGTACAGTCGCTTGGAGTTACAGGATTCCGGCAGGCTGTGCGGGTGTAGTTCAATGGTAGAATTCCAGCCTTCCAAGCTGGTTACGTGGGTTCGATTCCCATCACCCGCTCCATTCTTCCATTGCAGCGACAGCGGACACGCGCTAGTAGCTCAGCTGGATAGAGCAACTGCCTTCTAAGCAGTAGGCCGGGGGTTCGAGTCCCTCCTAGCGCACCAGGGTATGGTGGGTATAGCGCAGTTGGTTAGCGCGCCAGATTGTGGCTCTGGAGGCCGAGAGTTCGAATCTCTCTATCCACCCCAAATTGAAAAAGACAGGATCAGGTGATAAAGAACAGGTTCTTTTGGCCTGGTCCTTCTTTTTTGTTTTTATTGGGCCGTAGCCAAGTGGTAAGGCACGGGTCTTTGACTCCCGCATCCCGCAGGTCCGAATCCTGCCGGCCCAGCCAACTAACCCAAACACTTTAGATGCCATGTGGATAAACCCGCATGGCATCAAGTGTTTGTGGACTTTTCAGGGGTCAAAAATCAGCTGGTCAAACGATAGATGCAAAAGAGGGTTTGAGACCAACCGGCAGGATTTGGACCCCACAATTTCCCCGTTTTGGGCAGTTTTGAGCCTGTGCCCTTTTTGAACCAGGTAAGGGCCTACAAAAAAGGCACTGCCATTCCCGCAAAAAGATAGACGAAAATAAAGGCCCCGTTTTGTTGGTTACCTACAGCCAACAAACTGGTGCCCTTTTTGATCTCCCGCCAGCTGAAAAAGGGCACCAGGCCCGGATGCCCTCACAAACCATATCCAGCGCCCAGCCGTTCTTCCCTTTTGGGAAAAGCAGCTGGGCCTTTTTTGTTTCCCAATCAAAAAGGGCACAGCCCCCAAAACCAAATTATCAGTCCCCTCAAGCGCCGATGTTTTGCGAAAGCAGAATGCCGGCGCTTTTTGCATTTTAAGAAAAAACAGAAAAAGGAGCGAAGAAGATGATCATCGAAGTGACCCCAAAGACCACGACCACCCGCTGGCGGGACATCCCCATCCCCAGCCGCTGCAAAAACTGCCCCTATCCCCATGTGGGCTTCACCTGCCGGGACCGGGATGGCGGCTGCCTGCGGACCGATGTGGAGCGGCTCAGTGAAAAGCACCGGATCAGAGCGGAAAAAGGCGGTGTTTCCTGTTGATATTGGTGGTTCCCTTTTGAGAAGAAAACCGGTATCGTGTTGGAAGAAAGGAGTGAGAAAATGGATCAGATCAAAGCAACTCTCTACAGCAAAACCGACCCGGCCCTGGGCAGCGTTACCATCCAGTTCCCCATCCACCGGAAGGAATACGACCGGGTGCTGGAGCAGCTGAAGCCCCTGGGCATTGGCAGCCCCCTTGACCAGGACTGCCAGATCGAAACGCTGGACAGCCACTACCCCATCCTGAAACGGCTGGAGGAAACGCTGGTCAACCTGGATGAGTTGGACTACCTGGCCAAACGGCTGGATAACATTGATGAAAAGGCTACAACATTCCAGGGGGCGGCAGCAGCGGAAGGGATCACGAGCATCCAGGACTTCATCAACCTGACCTTTTGCTATAAACAGGTCTCAGTTGTGCGGGACTTCCGGGACCTGGAGAACATTGGGAGAGATCACATCATTACGACCCAAGGCCGCGGATCATCTGATGAAGAATGGGCAGCGATAGACTTCCACGCGGTAGCTATGGACCTGTTGCAAAACGGAGATGGCAAGATCACCCCTTATGGCGTGGTCTACAGCAACGGGATGAAGCTGCATCCCCTCTACACCGGTGGCCCCTTCCCCGCCTACGGCTGCGGGGAGCCGCTGGTGGTGGCCTTTAAGCCCCAGGAGGGCAGCGAAGAAAACTTCCTGTTCCTCCCTATGGCCGAAAGCAGGCTGTGCCGGGAATTGGAACGAAGCGGCGTCATCGACCCCAAAAACTTCGAACTCTGCTATATCGACCAGGCCCCTATGGAAGAGATCGCATCCTCCCTCTCTCTGGAGAAGGAGGATATTTTCATGCTCAACCGGCTGGCGGCGGCGTTGGAGGACATCCCCCCGGCAGAGATGGAAAAGCTGAAAGCCGCCATCTACCTCACCGAGCCGGACACCTCGGAAAAATTCCTTGCCCTGATGAAAAAGGTGGAACAGCTGGATGATGCCTTGCGGCCCCTGTCCACAGGACCATCCACCCTCCGCCTGTATATGCCCCTCACAGCGGAGTTTACCGAGGATGGATACGACTACGAGGAGCCGGAGCATCTGGAAGGACGTGAACTATATCAATACGAGGAGCAGATCGCAAAAGCCCTGGAGGGCTACCGGATGCCGGAGGAGGCGGAACGAGGCATCATGCACTGGTATCATGAGGAGGACAGTGTCGACGAGAAGGTCCGGTCGGTGGTGTTCCGCCTGGAGGAACGGGACTTCCAGCTATGGGGGGTGGCGGAATGCCAGCTGCTGAGGGGCCTTACCACCAAGGAGATGGACACCCTGAAACAGTACATCACCGGGCAGGCGTCGGATGGCTGGGGGGAAGGGTTTGAGCAGCGGGATATTGGAGTAGATGAGGGTGTCCTCAATGTCCACCTGTGGAACAGCGGTGACTGGAGCCTTCAAACCGAGGCGGAGCGGTTCACCCAACAGCAAAAAATGGGAGGTATGTAACAATGAAAAGACCAAGTATCATCGCCGTCGTTGAAAATGGGGAAACACGGTGCGGCCTGACGGAAGAGATCACCGGGTTGGGTAGCCTTCCGTATCGCCTGACACGGTCCTGCCCGGAAAGGTGGGAAAAGCCACAGAATGTGTTTCAGTCTATGGAAGAGGTCCTGACAGAGGTCAGCCTTGAACAGTATCAGGCGTATTTGGATCACCCGGAAGAAGCAGACGATCACAACGCCATGATCGAGATCGACGTGGACCATGACGTGATACGGATCGATGAGGATACAGGCATGGAGCGGGAATACCACGAGTACCCTCTTGGCCAGTTTGTCAGTAAGGCTTGGACGCTGAGGGAAAGGCGCAGGGACTGTGGAAACGACTGGTTTGCAAGTTACAAGGTCTATCTTGCGATGAAACCGATCGAGATCAGCAGGCAGGAATACAATATGAGGGGGATGGACCTTGGACAACGTCTTTGACTTGTATGTGGTGAATAGAGACCAGCCCTTCCGGACGGCGATGCTGACCCTTCCCGCCAGCATCTACGAGATGGTGGACATAGCAGAGCAGGTCGGCTTGGAGAAGGTGGAGGAACTGTACTTTGAGGTCGAGGAGAGGTACAGAGGAGAATGCCTGGTGAATGCTCTGGGAAGGGATATCACCATCCCGAAACTGAATATCCTTGCCTGGAAGGTAGCGGAGATGGATGAGGAACAGGAGGCTATCCTGGAGGGGCTGATCAAAATGGAGCAGAAAAAACAGGATGTTCCCTGGCTTCCCTATCCCAAACTCCTCCAGCTGGCCGAAAATACCGCCTGCTGCCACAGGGTGCCCCAGGCCCGGAACGACAGCCAGCTGGGCCAGTTCTACGCCGAAAACGGCTTTGTGGAAGGGGTGGACGACCTGCCGGACAGGCTGTTCGAGTTGCTGGACTTCGAGAAGATCGGGCGGGATGCGCGGCTGGCGGAGGGCGGGGTCTTTACAGCGGACAGCGGGTATGTGGTGCGGCACCAGGAGTTGAAGGAGTTGGAAAAGCTGCCGGACCTGATCATCCGCAGGCCGTACTACACGATGCTGCTGGAACTTAGCCTGGTGGAATACGAAAACGGCCCGGTGTTCCAGCTGGAACTGCCCACCACCCAGGAGCATATCAAGGCTCTGGCGGAAAAGTTTCCTCTGGATGAGCACATCGTCCGATGCACCGATTGCGCCATCCCCTTCTTCCGTGATTGCGTAGGAGAAAAGGAAATGACGCTGTGGGACCTGAACGAATTCGCCCAGATGATGGACTTTGCCCTGGAACGAGGAGAGATCGCCAAGTATAAGGCCCTTATCCTGGCTACAGGCTGCCTGGACGTGGCCCAGGCGGCGGAACTGGGGAGGCAGCAGTCAATGGAGGAATATCAGTTTCAGGCGAACCAAGGTAAAAATGGCCCGATAGCCTGTGCCTCCAGTTGGCTGAAGAAGAAGCTGGGGGAAGACGCAGCCCTGATACCGAACCAGGGGCTGGAAAAACTTGGCCACAGCCTGATGGAGCAGGGAATTATCGCAGATACCGAATACGGTCTCATTCAAAGGACAGATGGCCAGCCCATCTACTGCTTTTATCTGGAGCCGGAACAAGGCTGCACGATGTCGATGTAAAACAGAAGAAGAAAACGCCGAAGCGCCGTTTTTCCCGAAAGGCCGGGAGAAGCGGCGCTTTTTTTGTTGCCAGAAAGAGGTGATCGTGATTGAAACCCTTTATCCCCTGGGTGGGAGGGAAAACGGCCCTGCGGCCCGTTTTATACCAGCTGTTCCCCGCCCGTCTGAAGCGGTATGTGGAGGTGTTCGGCGGGAGCGGGGCCCTCCTCTTTGGCCGGGAACCGCAAAAGGGGGTGGCGGAGGTCTACAACGACTACAACAGCGACCTGGTGGATCTGTTCACCTGCGTTCGGGACCGTCCCCTGGCCCTTATGGATGAACTGGGCTACCTCCCCCTCAACAGCCGGGAGGAGTTTGAGGCCCTGCGGCGGTTCCTCCGGCAGAAGGAGCCGGATGCCCCTTATCTTCGGGAGGAACTGGAGTTGTGCCAGAAGCGGTTCCCGCCCCCGGAGGCGGAGGAGTTGACCCAGGTCCTCCTGGACCGGGCCAGCCTATGGGATGTGAAACGGGCGGCGGCCTATTACAAGGTCATCCGGTACAGCTACGGGGCAGGGGGCGGTTCTTTTGGAGGGCAGGCGCCCGATATCCGCCGGACCATCGGGCAGATATGGGCCTGTTCCAGGCGGTTGGGGGATGTGGTCATCGAAAATCTCAGCTACGAGACCATCATCCCCCGGTATGACGGGCCGGGGACCCTCCTTTACCTGGACCCGCCCTATTACCAGGCGGAGTGCTACGATGTGCCCTTCTGTTTGCTGGACCATATGCGGCTGCACAGCCTTGTTTGTGGCTGTCGGAACGCCTTTGTCGCTCTGTCCTACAACGATCACCCGGTCATCCGGGAATTGTACCAGGGCTTTTGGCAGTTTACCACCAGCCGACCCAACCCCCTGCGGAATCGCAGCGGCGGCGGGCGATACGAGGAACTTATCATCACAAACTACGACCCGGAGGTCTGGTCACGGCCCCCGCAGCTGAGTCTGTTTCAAGGCCCGGAGAAGGGACCGGGAGAACAATATCATCCAATACAGAAGGGAGAAAACAATGCGGAACTACGGAAATGGCGTGGAAAACAGGTGCGGAGGCGGCTCCAGAAAAGCCTCTGGCGGTGACTCCACAGGGCTCATCCTCATCATCGGGATGAAGATGGGCACGGAGGAAAGGGACACAGCGGCAGAACTGGGGCTCCCCCTGGAGGGGATGGAAAAGGGCCTGTATCTCCCGGCAGAGATGCTGGAGGATGCAGGCTTTTCTCATGTCACCAGGCTGGACGATCTGGCCTGCACCATCGAGGAGGGGCGCATCCTTATCGAAGCCCCAGATGAGGAAGATGACGCCGAGGTATGGGATGCCCTGCGGGAGGAGTTGCCGGAGGGCGTCTGCGCCCTGCTGGAGGACCTGGGGGCTGACCCTACAGAGGTGTGGGACATTTTGGAGAAGGAAGGATGGTCTGAGTGTTGAAGGATGTGTACCGTCTCATCGACGCCAAAGGGCGGGTGTACCTGCCCAAAGAACTGCGGGACGCTCTGGGGCTTGAGCCTGGGGGCTTTGTGAAGCTGGCGGCGGATGGCTGCGACCTGCGGGTGAAAAAGGTCCACCTCATCGAGATGGGGGACCTGTCCCCGGAGGCCATCGAGGCGTATGTCAAAGCGGCCACTGCCGCCATGTCCCAGGAGAAGCAGATCGAGATGGCCGCCCTGCTGCTGGAGCGGGCCAGGAAGGAGTGTATTTAAGATGAAGAAGAAAGTCGGCATGACGTTGGCCGCCCTGCTGGCGGCTGCGGTGGTGCTGTCCGTCACCGCCCACGGGGCGGAGCCGCCCCAGGCGGTCATTGGCAGCGGGGATGGCGGGACCGCCATCTCTATCACCGACATCACCCCCAGGGAGGGGGAAAACAAGGAGGACAGCGAGAATGACACGAAAAACTACACCGTCAGCAGCCACTACCCGGTATCGGTCCAGACCGCAGAGGAGGGCGGCGTCCAACTGCTGGTCAAGACCTTCCTTGTGCCGGAGGACACAGCGCCCACGGAACTCATCGAGAAAGACCTGACCCGTCGGGGTGTCGCCTATGAGGTCACCGACATCCTCCGCCAGGAGCAGCCAGGAGAAACTGAGAAGAAAACTGTCTCCCAGACCATGACCTTGGAATCGGAAACGGACAAAATGGAGGATATTCTGCCTTTGTTGAAGTCCACTATGGACTACCGGGCAGATGGTTTTTCCGGGACATTGACCTTGGACCGGGATTCCATTCAGGTGAAGGAAACGGGAACCTCCAATTATAGCTACCAGCTGAAGGAGACCAAGGAATACACCGGCCTGGACCGCAACGACCCCTACTACATCCCTAAGACTACCGAGAAAAACGGCGTTACCCTCAAACTGGCGGATGTGAAGTGGACCCCCATGGCCAGCGGAGCGGAAAACAGCGAGGTCCCCTCTTTGTTCCAGGCCACGACTCTTTACACTGGGACCGCCTGGGGGAGCAAGGCGGACGGATATACCGTGACCGCCGAGTACACCGGAGAGGTCAGCCGGATGATTGCGGGAAAAGTGCTGTACAGCATCGTGTATGAGGAGGTCCTGCCGGAGGAACAGCCCTTTCCCTGGGGGACGACAGGGCTGGTGATCCTGGCAGTGGGGATCGCAGCCAGCGCAGGTGTGGGGCTCTTCTATCTGGTCCTGTTCCGCGAAAAGCGGAAAGCCGGAAAGGCCCTCGGCGATCCCTACGCAGATCGCCCCAAGCTGCACCGCCCGGAGATGCTCCGGGCCATGGACAGAGGATGGGAGGATGACCGAGGATGAAAAAGAAAATGAAGGATATTTGGTATCGCCGCAGCGGATGGCTTCTCCTGCTGGGTATTCCTTTGGCGGTGGTGGTCATCGGCCTTGCCATCGGGCAGGCCGCCCCCAATAAAACCCCGCACCGCACCGAGGCAGCCCCGCCCGCTGAAAGTGATGTTACCTTTGATATGGAGGTCAACCAGACGTACACCGCCGAGGATGGTGTAGTGGTCATCCCTGCCAGCGAGCAGCCGGGGAAGTCCCAGGCGAAACCGGTGGAACACCTTCCCAATCCGGACCAGGCTTGGGAGGACTACGCCTCCCTCTCCACCCAGGGCTACACCCTGCCGGAGGATGCTGTCTTGCCGGATGGCTCTATGGGGCTCCTCACCATCCCCAAGCTGGACCTGTCCGCCCCGGTCTACGAAACCGGGGCGGGCGGCGAAATTGAGAGCATGACCAAGGGGGTGGCTCATTTTGCTATTACATCCGCCTGGGAGGGCAACATCGGGCTGTGTTCCCACAATGTCGCTCCCGCCGGGGCGATGGCTTACTTCCGGGACCTCCACCAGCTGGCGGAGGGTGATATTGTCCAGTATAAGACCGCTTTGGGGGAACGGGGGTACAAGGTCAACGAGGTGAAGGAGATCACGGAAGATGACTGGTCCTTCCTTGGCCGCACAGACGACAACCGGCTCACCCTCATCACCTGCATTACCGGCAAGCCCAATATGCGTCTTATGGTACAGGCTTTGGAGGGTTGATTTGTTGAGTTTGGATATAGCTTTCCATCCCTGTCTGTGGTATGCTTTTGAGCAGGAGGGAAAAAGCTATGAAACAAAAAACAATAGCCATCCTGCTTACCATCGCCCTGCTGGCGGGCTGCAACACCCCGGCCCCTGCCGCTCCATCCGCCACCGACGAGCCGGACATGGAGGCCATCATCCAGCAATCGGTGGACGAGGCAGTGCAGGAAAAGGTGAAGGAGTACGAGAAGGAGCAGAAGAAAAAGGACGAGGAGATCGCCAAGCTGAAAGAGCAGCTGGAGGACCTCACCGCCCAGTCAGAGCCCCCCCCGAAGGAAAACTCTTCTGCCCCTGCCGAGAGCACCTCGTCCCAGGCCCCTGCATCCAGCCAACCGGCAGCTCCGGCGGCTTCCTCCCAGGCGGAGGTTCCCCCGCAGCCAGAGCCAGAACCGCCCCCGCAATCAGCACCTGCACCCACCAAGCAGCCAGCGAAAACCAAGCCGGTAAATGAGGGGACCATCTTTGAGGGATACGAGGTAAAGGTCAGCGACTGGACCACACCGGCGGTTTCCTCCGGCGGAAGAGACTGGCCGATCTCCACTTGGTACTTCTGGGGACCGGGAGAAACCGTGCTGGGAAGCATTTCCGGCAGCGTAATGGATAAGATCAGCAGAAAATACGCCGCATCCACAAATTATGACCCCGATATCGACTGGTCCACTTGGTATGCAGACGCTTTTAACGAGTATCGAAATATTGCAGGTGGTGGAAACACATCTTCAGGTAGCACTGCTTCAGAAGAACCAGGTGAAGATGAAAGTAGCCAGCAGGCAGGTGCCTTTCTGGAGGATGATGCTTTAGAGGTCGTCCGCCTGGTCAACGAGGAAAGAGAAAAACAAGGGCTGGAACCTTTGGATGTGGATGAAAATCTCATGGAATTAGCCCGAATTCGGGCAGAGGAATTGGAGGGAAAATTTAGCCACGAGCGCCCAGATGGCACACATGCTGCACAGGTTTTTAGCGGAGGAGAGAATATTGCTGGGGATTATACTTCACCCTCTGCGGTAATGGAGGCGTGGATGGGTTCAGAAGGGCATCGAGCCAATATCTTAAGGGAGAGGTTCCATTATATCGGAGTAGGCTGCTACCAAGACACAAATGGCGACCTCTATTGGGTACAGTTATTTTCACCACGAAAAACATGATACGATCTCCGCTTAGCTAAAGAGCCCGAAAGGGCTCTTTTTTGCGCCTCTTCACAAAACGAGGTGGCTATTTTAGAAAGGATATGACAACAAAATGAGAAAAGCTACAACACATTTGCTTAGCTTGTTGCTGTGCATAATGATGCTGGTGACAATGCTGCCAGTATCCGCCTTTGCGATGGAACAAGAGAACGACCAGCAGTTTATGGACAGTGGAGTACCCCCGCAGTTAGAAGATACTCCCAAGCACTGGCTCCAACAGTACCAGGAGGCGATGTTAGCCCGGCTTTCCTCCGGTTCTTCTGAAATGAAAAAAGCAAGGGCAGCATCTAATACCCCCAGCCTTACAATGATCTACTGGGCCGAGGGAGAGGAAAACCGTTTAACTTTTGCTAATGGGGCCTACTTTGGCGGCCCTATGCCCCGGATCACCCTAAATGGCAAAGTAGCATTTTGCGGTGAGTGGAACGGCAAAAGCCCGGATGGCGAATATATTCAAACAGGGATCGGAAACAATCCCACCATCAAACAAATTTTGGCTAACTATGACAATAGTGGCAAGAGCAATTCGGATTATGCCGCAGCCCAGGCCGGTATCTGGGCAGCACTTATGAACACTACAGTCAGTTCCTGGGGTGACTGCCCTGGCAAGAATTCTGCAGATGAGGTCTTGCATGGAGATTGCGACTATAGCGATCTTAAATACGACTATCTTGAGTGGGGTGGTGGGACACAGAATCTTATCACCTATAATACAGAACCGGCTCCCCCTCTCGATCCGGACAAATATCCAGAGGACAAATACCACATCGAAGTAACCACCGACACCCAAACCGAAACCGAGGTCCGTAACAAAAAGACCTACTCCTACAGCGACGCCCTGGGACAGCTAACCATCCGCAAGCACGACCAGGATGAAAAGAGCCTGGACGGGGCTTTATTCGATATTGATGTAGCGTTTACGGATGGCACCCACACCACCGTCCAGGGCTGGGAAGTAGACAACGGCGCGCGGCTCTTTACTTGGACCCACCCCAAAGACAACCACGATCCGGCCACCGTCACGGTGCAAGAGGTCCAGGCCCCCAGGGGCTACCTTATGGATCCCCGGCCTCAGACCGCCGTGGTGGCCCCCACCTACACCCGCGTCACCCACGTGGAGACCTGGACAGTAACGATCGTGACTGAAACCACCAGCAGTACCGTCATCGACATTGAGACCGGCGAGGTGGTGGCAGAATCCTCCTCTTCCTCCAGTGCCGAAACCAACAGCGACCCCCAGGTGGAGGAGTTCACGGACTTCATCGAGGGAGACCGTGAGACCACCATGACCTTCGTTAATCAGGCTATGCCCTGCTCCCTCACCATCTACAAGCACGAGACTGGCAACAAGGGCGTTGCCCTGGAGGGGGCGACCTTCCGTGTCCGCTATGCCGACCCCAACATCTCCGCACAGACCTGGACAGAGACTACCGACGCCAATGGCGAGATCTACATCGCCTTGCCCTATGCAGGGTCCCTTATCGTGGAGGAATTATCCGCCCCGGAGGGATACGTTATGACCTCCAAGACCACCTATGATGTGACGGTGGCCAAGGGGGAGCAGAAAATCTTGGACATCCCCAACGATAAAAAGACCCAGCTGGTCGTGCTGAAAAAGGACGCACAGACCGGCCAGCTGCTGGCGGGGGCCACCATCAAGGCCACCCTCCTGCGCTCCAATACCCCGCCCTTTGAGGCCGGGCAGTCCTTTACAGCGACCACCGGGACGGATGGGCGGGCGGTGTTCACCAACCTCATCCCCGGTGAGTATCGAATCGAGGAAACCGCCCCGCCCCAGTATTACCAGGGGACCGATAAGGTCCACACTGTGAACATCCCGGAGGGCAACAGCGAGACCATTACCGTGGAATTCCGCAACGAGCCTTGGAGTGGTTTAACGGTTAAAAAGGTGGACGCCACCGATGGCCACGGCCTGCAAAACGCTGTGTTCAAGCTGTATGAGGGTAGTGCCGCTGAAACGACCAAATTTTTAGGGGATTTCCAGACCAACGAGAATGGTGTTGTCGTAGTACAGAAGCTGGAGAGCGGAAAATACTATACCATCGTTGAGGCCCAGCCGCCCCATGGGTACTTTTTGGACGCTGAGCACAGCACCCAGACCGTCCTTATTAAGCCTGAAGCCCTGGATGGCAACCTGACCGTGGTTTTCCGCAATCTGCCTAAACCCAAATTGCTTATTGAGAAACAGGATGTAGACACCGGCATCCGCCTGCCGGGCGCTACCTTCCGGGTGGCCCGCCGGGGCAGCAGTGAGTATGTGGACGTGACCACTGGCGCGGATGGGACCGTGCTGTTGGAGGACCTGGAGCAAGATTGGTACGAGGTTCACGAACTTCGCAGCCCCACTGGCTACACGCTGGATGATACCCACTACGACATCGAATTGCTTCCCGGCAAGACCTCTAAGCTGACCGTGACAAATTCTCGGAAACCCGGTCTCCTTCTCACAAAACTTGACGAGGATACTGGGGAGCGACTTGCGGGGGCTGTTTTCCGTATCACCCACAAAAATAGTGGAGAATCGGTAGATGTGACTACTGGCACCAACGGTACTGTCCTGGTGGACACCCTGGAGCCAGGATGGTATGAAGTTTATGAACTTCGAGCCCCCACCGGCTACACCACCGATGATACCCATTACGACATTGAACTCACCCCTGGCAAAACAACTGAATGGACGGTGAAAAACCGCAAACGGCCCACCCTTACCATCGAGAAGAACGACAGCATGACCCTCCAGCCGCTGGAGGGCGTTGTTTTTGAGGTCTCCATCAAGGATGGCAAGTCCCTGGGACAGTTTTCCACCAACGCAGAAGGAAAAATCGTCTTGGAGGACGCTGACCCCAACCAGATCTATCTGGTCAAGGAGGTTCGGGCTTTACCCGGCTATCTGGCAGATGATACTATCCATGAATTCACGCTGAAAGAAGCCGAAAACGGCGTTATCAAACTGACTAACACCCCGGAACATCCCCTTATCATCAGCAAAAAGGACGCCATCACCGGGGAGCCTATCCCGGACACTGTTTTCATGGTCGCCCATTCGGACGGGCGTCTGGTTGGTGAGTACCGCACCGGCAGCAACGGCATGGCCACTGTCACCGGCAAGGATGTAGTCCCCGGCTGGTATCTCATTAAGGAGGTCAAGGCCAACCCTGGCTACATCGCCAGCAGTGAAACCAAGATGGTGGAGTTGAAGCTATCTGCCCCTGCTATCGTGGAGTTTCTGAACAAGCCCCGCACTGGCCTTCAGATTCGCAAGGTGGATGACATGACCGGCCAGCCTCTGGCTGGTGTGCAGTTTAAGGTCACTGAAATCTCCGGGGCGATTATCGGCACCTTTACCACCGACGCTGACGGTATCATCAACATCCCGGACCGTGAGGAAAGCTGGGTGCAGGTGACGGAGGTCAAGAGCCTGGATGGCTACAAGCCCGACCCCGCCCCTCGGAATGTGGAGTTGAAATCTGGTAAGCTAAATGTGGTGGAGTACCGCAACCAGCCTTATCCGGTCCTCAAAGTGGTTAAGCTGGATACCGAGACCCGCCAGCCCCTGGAAGGGGTAAAGGTCAAGGTGTTCAATAGGCTGCACCGGGAAGTGGGGACCTACACCACCAACCGGCTGGGGCAGATCCTTCTTTCCGGCGTGGATGGTGGTGAGACGCTGTATGTCCAGGAGGTGGAAGCCCTTCCTGGGTACGAGTTGGACGAGACGGTCCACGAGGTCACTCTGGCCTGGGGGCAGACCAGCACTGTCGAAATGCTCAACAAACAAAAAGCTACCCTCCGCCTCAAAAAGGTGGATGCCGAAACCAAGGCTCCTATCTATGGGGTAGTATTTAATTTGTACGATGCCAAAAACAACCTCCTTGGGGAGTACGTCACTGACCAGAACGGCGTCATCGAGTTCCCCCGTGAGCTGCCCGCTGGGAAGTACAAGCTGAAGGAGGTCCAGGCAGCCGGATATGTGGTGGACCCCACCATTCGTACTGTGGAGGTAAAGTCTGGAGAAACCACAGAGATCACCATTGAAAACCGCCCCATGCGCGGGTATATCCAGATCGTGAAAAAGGCAGCGGACGATAACCCCATCACCAAGGATAAGGCTGGGGCACTGCTGGAAGGGGCTGTTTTCGAGGTCTACAACGAGAAGTTGGAGGTAGTTGCTACCATCACTACCAACTATAAGGGAGTTGCCACCACCAAGGCGCTCCCCCTGGGGACCTATGCCATCAAAGAAGTCACCGCCCCGGAGCATTACCTTCTGGATGGCAAAGTCTTCTACGCTACCCTCAAGGTTCACGATGACCTGGTGCGATTCGAGGTTCTCAACAAGAGTGAGGATGTGAGCGTGTCCGTCGAGAAGCGCGGTAACCAGGAGGTGCTGGCTGGGGACATCATGTCCTACGATCTCAGCAACATCCGCAACGATTCCAATGTGGCGCTGGAGGAATTCTACCTCCATGACCAGTTGCCCACCGATGCTGTCCGCCTGGGAAAGATCGTCACCGGCACCTGGTCCGAACGGCTGACCTACGACATCACCTACCGCACCAACAAGAAGGACAGCTACCGGACCCTGGCCTCTGGGCTTTCCAGCAAGACCAGCCACACCCTGGACTGCGGGCGGGAGGCCCTGGGCCTCGCCGCCGGGGAGTATGTCACCGACATCCGGTTTAACTTCGGGACTGTTCAGCCGGGATTCCATGAGGAGCAGAAACCTACCATCTATGTGACCACCCTGGCAAACCTCCAGAGCGGCTATCGCATCATCAACCGGGCGGATGTGGGCGGCAGGACCGGCGACGAGTGGGTCACCGCCAAGGACACCTGGATCACCGTGGTTTGGGGTCAGCCCAAAGGCAAGCTGCCCAATACCGGTATCTAACTCAGAAGAAAAAAAGGACACGAGCCGAGGGCGGGAGCGATCCCGCCCTCGG
>OFFX01000966.1_pt1 | contig 21968 bp, 14 predicted proteins | sample 1521511 | NCBI WGS metagenome assembly OFFX01 (sample SAMEA3504125, study PRJEB24116) | mouse gut metagenome | biome: mouse gut; feature: mouse-associated habitat; material: faeces | place: Denmark | collected 2011
ATCCGAGCCAGCATCCAGACTTTGCGGCCTCCCTGCAAAGCCCCGGCAGTCTCGTAGGTCACACCAGCCCCCAGCAGATCATCGGTAAACTGGAAAGCGTCCTCGTTCTGCACCACCTTGTAGCGGTCGCTCACGATGCCCAGGGCGGCGCTGTCGGTGCTGCGGAGATTGGCTTTGTAGCCATCGATCCGGCGACCGCCCTCGGTGTAGACATCCTTCTGGATGACCTCCCAATCCAGACCAGCGTAGATCAGGGCATCGGCAGAGGTCGGAGCCTCCTGGACCTCAGTACCCAGGCCATGCCAGGGCTTCTCGCGGACATAGAACATGGTTTCGACATTAGCGGGCATAACTTTTACCTCCTAATTTTATTTCGTTGATTTGGGCATAGAAATAGCGGGCCTCCCACACGGGAAGCCCGCTATTCCAGGTACATCTCAGGGTCATCATCGAGCTTTGCGGGTTCCTCCTTTCCATCGGTGTTCTGCGCCGCCGTCAGCAGAACGGTGAGTGCCATCAGGATCGCTTTGAGAATCTTTTTCTTGGACAATGTGGATCACTCCATTTCCTATTGATGTCACTGATAGAATATATCGCTAACGCAGGGCATGATACGATGAAGACAAGGACACCCAACACAGGCGTCCTTGCGATTCATGTATCCAATATCTATAGCTTTACCTTTCCCCATGCTCAGAGGTCGAGCTATCTCCCAACGCTTGCTTCTGGAATCTCTCGAACGTCTGGTAGCCTCTCTCCTTGCACTGAGGACATGGGTTGACTACTGTATGCACCAGCCCTAGCTTGTACGGACACTTGGCACATGGGATGTGGGGGTGTTTCACAGGTTTCATTCTTCTAAACTCCTTCAGCAATACGATTATAAACTCTGAATACGCAAAGGGAGAGAGCTGTGAAGCCCTCTCCCTTTTAGGCTGATGGTCGTGTCAATCCTGCCAAATTCTCATACTGCTGGCCGCATCGTCAGGTGTAACGAGTTCCACAACGACACCCACGCCATCTCTGAAATTCTCATATCTCATGCGATACGTATCGGTGTAATCAGCAGGTTCCCACCCTACCTCGGTGGGAGTGCCGAGAACGACCAGCAGACCTTCTCTATTTTTATCCAGTGTTTCTGCGTTAATGACGCATTTGCTGGGTTCAAGGTCAATGTTGGTGACCACCCCATCGGCATCAAAGTTGAAAGTTATACCATCATAGGTACAGTAATTGACTCCTCCACCTGCTTCATATTCCAACGGTGTCCCCCAGTCATTCATGATGTCTTCTACAGAGGTTCCAAGGAGGCTGCATATAGAACTAAATCCATAGGTTCCTCCAGCCGGTGCTACCACATTGTTATCAGTATCGGCATCGTTCGGCCCAGCTATACTTCCAGTACCATCACCGGGCCTGATAACATAGGAAAGTACAACATCACCGCCACCATCATTGATATTGAGAACCAAGGATTTATCTGATTCCATTACGCTGGTTGGAACCATGAATACAAGCCCTCCATCTGTAGGGGTCGTTAATGGATTGATGTCTACCACATCGCCTACGGTAGTATGGTGTTCAAATTCATATGCCCCATCGAAAACGAGGGTGTTCCAAGCTGTGAGCAGGCTCCCTTTCTCTGTACCAATGTTGTTCACTGTAACATCGGCCCAAAGGAAAACATTGCCCTCATCAGGATAGATGTAACCTCCTAACAACGTGTTTTCAAGTTTGTCTGTAAAGGCAGCATAGTTGAGTGTCACTTCAATATTCCCATACTCGTTATCATAGGACTGTGTTTCATCAATCATTATTGGGTCTGACAGGAAGTCGAGATCACCCTGAGAATCTAATCCCTTTGATGGAGAATCGCTACCAGATGCCGAATCACCATAGATGGTTTCGAGCAAGCCCCAGAAGACGAGGTCGCTTTGTGGAGTCCCATTTACTTCGCAGGCGATATACTGGAACGAACCGTCCTTCTCATCTACAATAATGAACTGCACAGCAAGCTCTGCCTCTTCACCAAAGTAAAGTGCTCCACCTGTAACATTGACGAACCGCACATTGTCATCGGACAGGCCCGACTCCCATTTGGGGTCACTCAGGAAACCATCGAACGCCTCGCCCACGGTCATCTGTGGGTATCCGTCGAGTATGCCACCTTTAACCATTTGAACATACTTATCGCCTGTTCCACCGGACGACAGAGTGGAAAATCCAACTACCACTAATAGAATCGCAGCAACTACCAATTCAATGATCTTGGATAGGCCCAAGGGGCGCTTCGCTCCAAGGGCTGACAGGATGATACCGATTGCCACTCCAGCGACAAGGATAGCTGGGCTAATGGGGAGATGCAAGAACAGCAGCAGCAACGCCCCCCACATGAGGACACGGCCAATGATTGCAACTTTACGCAGGCTGGTGTTTGATTTTGGGGTAGATTGGTTGTTCTCTGCAATTGGCGGGGTTTCTGCACTGGTCTGCTGAGGCTCAACAACGGGAGTGGTGCTGCTCATGGGCTGTTGAGCAGCATCTGTATGTACGACCTTCGTACCGCACTTGGGGCAGAAGGCCGCTCCCTCGACCATCTGCGTACCGCACTTGTGACAGAACATTTCTATTTTCCTCCTGATTTTTATTGCGTAACACCTTATTGAGATTCTTTTCCACCCGGATGTCCTCGCTGCAGAGAGAATATATATTTGCGGTCATCGCTCATACGGCCTACTCCGCAACAGATTCGAGCGACACGGGGTCAAGGATCACAATCTTCCGCTGCAGCTTCCGAGCATATCGAATGGTTGCCGCAGTACCGCCACGCCGTTCCCCATTGTAGACAGCCAGCAGCGAACCTGCAGCTTCTACCAGCCTATGGTTCCGATCGAGCATACAGCCGTCGTAATACGCATGGCTCACATACTCTATCGAATCAGCCTCTTTCAAGATCAACCGATATCGTTCCTGTGCTGAAGCACTCCACTTGTCCGCCTGTCCTTCGTAGGGCAAGATGCAGTGGAGCCTCAGCGCAGGATTCTTTTTCCTCAGTTCCAGGACGATCATCGCCGGCCAGCAATCTACACCGTCTGCACCACCACTGTAGAAGTCTGTTGTCTTAGCCCTCGTCAGCAACATGATCTGCTCCATCAATGCGGCTTTCAATGTCACACATCGGCTGTCCGTTTCATCGTATCGCCACGGGAACTTGTGTGGACGATGTCCGGTGAAGGCGCAGGAGTTCTCCAGCATAGGACTTCACCTCCGCAAAGAGTTACATCCAATTATACTCTATACGTCGAGTTTTGTCCATAGGGTTCTGGATTTAACACGTCTAATTCGCTCATAATACAAGAGAAAACATCGTGTAGGGGGATAGCAATGGACTTTAAGCAGGGTGGACAGGCGATACAGCGCATACGCAAGGAACGTGGACTGACCCAGGAGCAGCTTGCGGAGATGACGGACGTTGCTTCCAACTCGATCTCAAGGATTGAACGTGGGCTGCTGATACCTGCGCTACCTACTTTGATTGATATTTGTAATGCCCTTGGGACTAGTGCTGATTCCATCCTGGCGGCGTACATCGCATCGGACACACTGATTCGATGGACGCCTCTGGCAGAGAAGCTGGGAGGGCTGGACTTGGAGAAGCAGCATAAGATTGAAGCAATTCTTGATTGTTTGATTGAAACAGTTTAGATATTTTAATTGTAAACATCAATTTTGATACAAAAATAAGGTTCTTGCCGGATACAGCACCGGCAAGAACCTTATCTCTATATGAGATGCTCCATCTTTGTAGCAACATAAATCCCTATTGGGATAGAAAGAATGTCTGGGGTGGAAAATATTTGAAAAGACTCTAAATGTGTTATCAACGTTATCTATTATCGAGTATACGACTTATCTGCTCAACCAGAACGGAGACCTGTTCGATGCTGTTATCCATGCCAAGCGTAATCCGAATCGTTCCATGTGCATATGCGTCAGGTACACCAATCGCCCTAATGACATGGGAGAGAGCAGTGCTCTTTGAGTCACATGCAGACCCTGTGGCCACTGCTGTTCCCATCAAATCCAGTCGGTGTAAAAGCATTTCTCCATCTGCATCTCTAAAAGAAAGGCTCAGGCTTCCAGGAATGCGATTATCGTCACCATTCACAATAAAGTCCAGGCCCGTATTCCGCAGCCCCTTTAGTAGCAAGTCAGCAAGATTCTGCACATAGGTAGTTTCTTGTTCTAAATGCTCAATATGCTCTTGGAACGCTGTAGCCATACCTACAATTCCGGCGACGTTCTCGGTCCCGGCTCTCCGGCCGCCTTCCTGCGCACCACCATGGAGAAGAGGTTCAATCATCACCCCATCACGAACGTATAGAAAGCCAATTCCTTTGGGCCCATTGAATTTATGAGCGGAGGCTGAGAGCATATCGATGCCAAGATCTTTGACATCAATCGGAATGTGACCGACAGCTTGTACTGCATCTGTATGGAACAAGCTGCCATGCCGGTGAGCAATTTCGGCCAGTTCCTTGATAGGCTCAATTGTACCGATTTCGTTGTTTGCCAGCATGATAGATACAAGCAGTGTTTCACCTCGCAGATGCTTTTCCAACGTTTCAGCCAAGATTAAACCATGCTGATTGACAGGCAGCAAATCAATATCATAGCCTATACGCTTTAGGAAGTCGCACGTATGCAAAATTGCATGGTGCTCAATGCTGCTTGTGATGATATGGCCGCACCGATCAGGTTCCCAGAATGCCGTACCAATCAATGCCCAGTTATCTGCTTCAGTACCACCAGAAGTAAAATAAATTTCCTCTGGCCTCGCTCCAATGCAAGCCGCTATTGTTTCTCGTGCTGAAGCAACAGCCTTGCGCGGTTCCCGGGCAAAGCTGTAGAGAGTAGATGGGTTGCCATACTTGTCCTGAAGCCAGGGTTGCATAGCTGCGCAAACAGCGGAGGTTAGAGCCGTAGTGGCGGCATGGTCGGCGTAAATAAGAGTCTGCATTGTTAATCTCCCAGTGGCATAAAGCTATTTAAAAAGCTCACATCCATCTTCCTTGAACATCAGAATTTTGTCCTCGATATCTTCAGGAGTGACTTCAAGGTAGGCAGCCAGACAGCCTATACAATATAATTCTTGGGTATCGCTACCAAGAAGTTTTTTGCTTGCACCGACTTCATCTTTTGTCAAAGGTATCTTTCGACATGAGGTACACTCATACTGTTTTTTTGTTCTCATGCTTACAGCCCCCTTGTGCAAATATCGGGCACAGTTTTTCCTGCCTCCCTAGAATCCACTAGCCCCATCTGCACTCTGATGACACTTCTCATTTCTTTCGCAGGTTGCAAACAATAACAGTCAAATTCAAACGGAGACATATCGGACGCATCGGTAATATGCGGGAAGAGAAGCTTCATATAGGCAGTACAAATTCTGCGGATAGCTTCTGTATCTCGAGTATCTGCTTTTTCCGGCAACACAAGCATATCTTCTACAACTGCGCGATAGGTCGGGTCGTCCCGGAGATCGTGCATGATTGTAGAGAAGTATTCCGAGTTTAATGCCCAGCCATTTGCCTTCATATCGTCATTCATTCTTGGAAGCTCCCAACCCTTGATGAACCCATGAATTCTATCAAGAAAGGAACTCTTATGGAACGGCTCTGGCAATTCAGCAAACATGAAAGAGTACTCGTTCATGTTGTCACCATTGATATTGCCAAGGAAAATGATACCTGCATCTACATTGACTTCGTGCCCATCGTCTGATTTATACTTGCGATTTTCCATGATTTGTTGAAGTGCCGAATGCATCTCAGCATCTTTCATATATTCGGCCTCGCGAATTTCGTCCAATGCCACAAAATCTTTATATGCAACAACACCATCCCGTTTGCTGGCACGATGGTAGATAAGCTGAGCTCGTGTAGCCTTGCCGGATACAAGCCATCCGTAGCGACTGATTTGACCAAACAGATAAGATTTACCAGTTCCGGGAGGTGCGAGCTCAATCAGGTTCAGGTTTTTTTCCACAAAGGGCAACAGGCGCTGCATGACCGCAAGTTTCTGTGTCATACTTTCATAGCCTTTTGGGTTGTAATCAGCCGCGGCCAGAACGATATCGATCCATTCCTCAAGAGTAAACATCGAACGAGCATCTTTAAATTCATCCAGGTCGATGATGTACGGACAGAAATCATGGAAATCGAGCATCTGGATTCTTCCAGCCTTTTTGTCATCGCTGGGGAAAAGATAGCCAAGCTCAATGATGCCCCAAGCTTCCTCGGAGCGCAGTAAATCATCTGAGCAGTTTTCCCAAACCTCTGGCGAAATATAGGTGTCCTTATATCCAAGCCCAAAGTCCGGCAGTGCAAAGGAAACTTCCTGCGTTTTAATGTCGATGTTTACAGATACTCTTCCAAGGAATTTGACTCGCTCATTATGCGTAACGATTCGATTCTGAATCGCTTTCCATTCACCACGCTTTGGAATATAAGTTCGTATAAACTCGCTGGCTTCATCGATGTCCAGCTGACCTTCGTCGTCCTGAAATTTCTTCATCACCCAGTCACGCATGAACGACGGAAGCTTAAAAGATGAAATAATGCTGCCTTTAGATAGATCCTTATATAAAACCATTTCGTCAAAAGCGTCCATCAATCTTTCACGCAGTGGTGCGGAAGAAGTATCAAACGGCATGTAATCACCTCGTTATCAAAGCAGTTGGTTGGTTCCTGTCTGACGTTTTGTCTCAAATGTCAGGACAGTAACCTTGACGCTACCATCGCGGATTTCAGCCTCATGATGGCCTTTCCTGCGGATGTCAGGCATATCAAAGATGACATTATGTTTATCGCCATCAAGCTTACCCTCATAGCTCTGACCATTAACAACCATGCGCGGATTTTTGAGCGGTGGATTTGCAAACAACCGAATGCTGGAACCTCCCTTGGGGCTGCATGGCACAACAGTTTCCACAAAGAAAACCTGTTGCTCCTTCGGTTTCAAAGTCAGGACAATGATGGGAACGACGGCTTCCTCCAGAGATGCGCCGCCATGTGTTTCTACATCCGCCTTCCGGCTGCCCTTGAAGCGTTCATAGTTTGCCAATACGGAAAATCCATCCTCGAAGGTAGCAAATTCTATACCTGGGTCCTTATCTGTAGGACAACAGCGTCCACTATGCTTCCCAGATTCTGAAAGTTCCAGCTTCTCATTTTCGCTTCTATAGGTCACTGCGAGGCGGCTTGCGCCATGATCGGAAAGGATGACAATTCTCTGACATTTTCCCATAGCAAGTATGGAGCCCATTTTTTTCAAATCTCTGTCTAGGAGGGCCAACTCATCAAAGATATGGAGCGGCTCAGTTGTAAATTGGAAATCGTATTTTGTTCCTTGATGCTTGAACTCATCCAATCCTTCTTCTTTGCGTATACTGCCTTCCGGGAAAGCATCATAGAATTCCTTGTTTTTGCTGGTGATGGAGGGCAGATTGCAGCGCCCGACAAAGCATTCAAACTGCATTTTGTAGACTTCTGCCCTGGATTCGATAAACGCAAGAAACTCAACACCTAAAGCATCAAAGAAGTACGGACGCACTCCCTTTTTATCCAGCTTTTTCACGATGGCACTTCTGGCCTGTAATTTCATGAAACTTCTGATCTTTGCTTCTTTTTCCACCAGCTCGACAAAATCAGCATCCTGATGATTCGTAAGCTTTTGAAACTTATAGCGCTGAAAGTAATCGGTCAGCAGCTCGCGGACATAGGCATCAGACTCCATGACCTTTGTGTTGAACTCATCAAAAGTGAACTGCTTCAAATAGGTGGCAAGCTGTGGCGAAACGACGGCCAATGCCCGATTTAGTTCGTCCGGTGTATAGGAATAACTGCACAATGCATGAATAAGCGCTGCGCGTTCTTCCTCCGTTTCATCGCTAAGATACCAAAGGATATCTTTTCTCTTGATTGTTGCCTGATCACAATAATCCTCCATCATGGTACTGTTGTCATCAAGCGTAGAAAGTAGGCGCCGCCTCTGCCTCATCCAGCTGGAAAAATGCTTGTCCTGATAATCGATATTGAGTATGGCAGTATAGATGTATCGCTCAAGTAAATCCGCAGTTTGCGACTTTTCAAGGCAATAAGCGAGGTAATCATTTCCGTTGCCATAGAATACTTTGAGGCATATGAAACACAGAAAACGGTCATCCGAGCTGCTTGCAAGGTAATCTCCAAACTCATTTGAGAGGTTCTGAACAACGCACATTCGATCCGCACACAAATCCGAAAGGCATTTTACCTCTTTTAGATCGAGCACAAGTTTTTGCCATTGTTCGAAAGTGCCGTTTTCCTCTTTGGTATTTGCTGCAATACCTGGGTCCATCTTGCATAGAACCTGATAGGGCTTCATGCCCTCGGAAACAGGGTACATGGAGCGTTCAAGATATGCAATCTTGCAGGAAGTTGTCAGATGAATATCAGCACAATATTTCCCATTCTCCAGTATGCAGAGGAGCGCCTTGATACCTTGTACAGAATCAACCCCCTGATAAGCCGCATTTTCCGGGTTCACATGGATTGCCGGTATCTTTCGTTCATCGCTACTCATAACAATGACATTGTATCCCAGTTTTGCATAGTTTCGAGCAATACTCTCCAATATGCTGCAACAGAAAGGACAGATCACCGTAACAGGTCCAGCGAAGCTTGCCCCTAAAAGATTGAGCAAAAACTGTTCTGTAGGTTGCTGGCCATACAGCATCTTCGCCTGTGCTGCTCCAATCCAGATGACGGGCTTTGCTTTTGCTGCATTGCTAATCAGGGAGATTTGAAAAGCAGGGTCAGGTGGGAAGTCCATGTTGCACGAGTCACTCATGTGAATAATCTGTTTCCCATAGTCATCCTTAAGCATACCAAGCAGAGCGGCGTAATCGCTGCTTCCATCAATTCCAACCACAAGCGGTGCGCCTGTGAAATGCTTCTCATAAGAATCGATTTCCTGCTTCATGTTTTGAATGCTTGCAAACTTTTTCATGGAGTCAATCTCCTTTAATGCTTTTGCCTCTTAAGAATAGCAATGCCAACCGTCATGTCGGTCTTAATTAGATTACGGACATAATCACGTAGCTCATCAATTCCAAGATCAGCCACAGCTTTCTCTGCATCTAAAGCTCCCCCGGTCTTATACCGCATATCGGCCATCTCGCGAATCCTCCCCTGAATCACACTGTTGTCCATCCACTCATAGGGAGTAATCAGAGATGCCTTGTCTCTCAGGTAAGAACGCACCTTATCAACATCCGGAAGCAGATAAGCGAAATCACCGATGACACGTTCACTCATACACTTGTCGCGTTCTACAGCTGAGGAAAGGCGGTCGTAGAAATCGCTTGTTTTCAGCCATTCCTCAGCTGTGGTAAATTCCGCTTCTGACGGTTTGCTCTTGTGTAGTATCGTGAAAACTTCCTTTGCCTTCTGACGCTCGTTGTCATCAAACATACAGAGAATGGGAGTAAAATACTTATGTGACCACTCAGCGGGGGTTTTAGTTTCCGTCCTATCGTGCCAGAGTTTCCCAAGACGTTTTGATCGCTGCGCGTCTATATAAGAGCCCACCTGTGACTCTACTGTCTGGAAGAACTTATCTGAAGCATCGCAGAAGACACCTGTTGCCACGTACGTGCCAAACAATTCTGTTACATCTTCATCGCTCAGTTCACCAATCCAGCCTTGAGCAATACGGCGGAACATCTCTTCTTGGTGACTATAGAGGTAATTGAAGTCACCCTTTTTCTCTCTGAGCAGCTCCAAAAAGCGTTCCCTTTTCATCTCCGGGATGGTATTGTCCCGGTTCTGCCGGATGGTGTACAGGATATCGAGCAATTCTTTCAGGTCGCCAACTTCCGTAGCCATAGCTTCAAGGCTGATGCGGAAGTTTTCAATACGGTCTCTCCAGTTCCTTACGCAACCTGTCAGAGTGGCGGCAGGCGCGATCATCGTATTACTTTCCGCGATGATGCTGTATTCGATGATGGTCTCATCAATTTTCACATTAGCGGTTTCTGGAGACCAGACCCAATTAGCTTCGTCCGCATTAAATTTCTTCTTGACTTCTGAGATATAGTTTCCGCCATCCTTGATGGCGATTGCCAAGGTGGACAGTTCACCATCGCGATACCCATCCAGGTATACTTTCATGCCTTCCCGGCACTTTTGCGAAACAAACAAGCTTTTCAAATCAGACACTAGGTCGGGATATTCCTTCATCAGGCGTCCAATCTCATTTGACAAATCGCTCTCTGTCGCAGTCTGCCCATAGTTGCGGATGTTGGCAATGCCGAGGTACTTATCAATGACATCAGTAATGACTGCTGTATCCGTCTGAAGACTCTCTCCAGCAAGAATAGACTTCAGTACCCAAATGGGGAACTCCAGCTTCTTCATGCCCAAACGGATCACACCAGCGGCAGCATCTACGCTGCCACAGCGTTCAGTGCTTTCGTGGAATATGGAAGCGGTGCCTTGTAAGAAGATCCGCAGCTCTTCGCTCATGGTTACAATAGCTTCCGGACGATATCCTGCCTTTGGCGTAACCACCTGATCCATCGCATTTTTGATGGCGGATTTCATCAGTTCAACACTCATGGGGCGAGTTGTGCCGTTCGACCAGAAGTATTCGTCACAGGCATATTCTTTCAGCAGGAAGCCCAGGACAAACGCGGAGAGGTTTGAGGGGGTGAAGCCGAAGGGACGCTCTGACAAAGCGCTCACGATATCCGCAATGAACACGGGACTGCCCTTGTCAAAACCGGCGTGGATGATTTCCTCCACCTTTTTCTTCAGCTGTACAATGATCAGGCTCTGGTTGGCTGTGTCATCCCAGTATTTGCCCTCGACCTTCCAGGCACCTTTTAGAGCCGTGGACAGCCTGGTGGCGGCATTGCCAGAAGTAAAAGCTCCCTTCTCCATTTCCGTCAAACCACATTCTGCGCCTTGGCCCATGGCAGAGCGAGTGAACATCGTCGGATTAACAGCATATTGCTCAATGCCAAAGGGATACATCTTTCGGTCGAAGTCCTGAAGGACTTCAGCCATGGTGGTATAGCCCATACGCATCTGACCATTCTTATGCGTCATATCATAGAGGCGGAGCTCACCCGCAACGACTTGATCCCTCCAACTGGAGAGATTCTTCTGTGCATAGGCAGCGAATTGGCCAGACTGCTTCTTATCGCCTTTAAGATAGTATTCGCTATAAGCTCGGTTTGTAATATAAGTCTCAAGGTATGTAGTAAAGGTGTTTGTCGTCGCGTCCAGCAGAAGCAAATTTTCTGGGACGCCGTCCTTCATCGCATTCTGGATCATCCGGCCAGCTTCACTACGCTCCTCATCCGTCATGGCAAGAAGGATGCAGACCTCGTAGTGATCCGGATTACTGTGCGCACGATTCTTTGCATCACGAAGACCGTTCAGGAAAGTTTGCGTGCTTCTCGAATTGACATAAAGCATGGTCGCAGTAAAGTGCCCGGTCAGGTTATCCGGAATGCGCAGTGCCTGTGCAAAGCCAACCGCTTCCACCAGATCCTTGGTGGAAAGTTGGGTACGGATTCTGTTTTTGATTTCTTCAATGTCTACGCCACCGGTTGCCTTGGGGATAACGCGCATAGTACCGTCCTGCATAGGTTCTTCAAACAGCACGGGCTGAAGGGGTGGCTGACGATGTACCATTGCACGGGCGATGTTGGCTGCCTTGCCCGTAGGCCAACCCGTACCGAGGAATGCCAGGTCGATATTCTCATAGGTGGGCATCAGCATATCTGCTTCCTGCACACGGGTACAGATGGCGTTCATCAGGAGTACTGTGCGTAGAACACGCTGCTGATCTGAATCGAGATGGTATTCACTGCTCAGTGTATCAAAGTTGTTCAGGATCTCCAGAGCATCTGGGTTCATGTTTCCACCCGCTTTGGCATTGAAGAAATCCCAAAGCATATCGACAGTCATCAGATTGCTGGAGCTTATGACGCCATTGTGGTTGATAAACCATTTGAAAGCGCGGCATACCAGAATATTTTCGTCAGAGTCTTCGACACGTTCGGCATCCGGGTCACGCGCCACGATAAAGTCGAACATACTACGCTGGCTAGACGTGAAGACACGGGAAATATGCTTCAGCATCAGTGCTGCGTAAGGATGAAGCGGCACGATTTTTTGCAAATCGTCATCACTGAGGATGGTCTTTGCTCCGGCCTTCGCATGTTTTTTTGCGCCAGTTGTAATACGCGCCCGCACAGTTCCCAGACGACTGTTTAACCCCGGTTTTACGATGGTTGACCATTCCTTTTGCATTTCTGGGTCGTCGGTTTCCTTCATAGCCTGTGCCATGAGTTGGAAAGCCATATTATCCGGCAGCTCAATATGCACACGCGGAGAGATAAATCGGTCACTGATCTTGCTGCGATCAGACCGGTTGGTGATCAACCCGTCGCTCTCGTGTGTCACAATTACGAAATAGAAGGGCTTGCTGAAGCTGACATGTGTCAGAGTCTGGAAGCCGGTTAGAGAGTTCTGGCAGTTTTTAAAATACTCGGAAAATTCGTCCCAGATGAAGACAATAGCGCCGAGCTCATTTTTGTCAATGACATCTTCCAGCCACGCAGCCAGTTTCTCTGCATCCATGTTCATTGCCAGAATACGATTCTCACGGCAGAGAATGACAAGTCTTTCCATCAGCGTTTCGATGGCCTTCTCGTCATCAGACTGAAGAATCTGTAGAATCATGTCCAGCCCCATGCCACCGAAATTCTGCGGCACCTCGCTGATCAGACTGGACAGATAGTCCTTATTGGCAGGGCGTTCATCGATCCAGTCTAACAGAGCTTCCTTCATGGTCCCTGCCGCCATATTTTCTATGCCTGCGTTCCGGAGTGCGCGAGACACGCTGTCTTGCACAGCCCAGATCAAATCATCATCATTCTTGATGTTGGAGGAGCCGATGCGATGAACGACAATCAGTTTGCCGTTCATTTCTTCTGAGCGCGCAGCCAGGAATTTGTTGCAAAGGTCTTGACTCAAGCCATAATCCTCAAAATAAGCGCGAACAGCGTCCTCAGGTGCTTCCAGCAGGCATTTGAGTGTCAATGTGGCATGGGATTTGCCCGTGCCGTAGGTACCTTCTACCCAGATACTCTTTGTTTCTTTGCCGGAGAGCATGGTGACTACCTGATGAAGCAGCTGAATGAAAGTTTCATGGGGATAGAATCCTTCCCACCGGACCTTTCCCTCATCAATCAGCTTTTTGGTAACAACGGCATAGTATTTTTCGTCGATATTGAAGTATTGACTGTATCTCTGAGCAGGCATATTGCAGCGCCTCCTTGTCGTTCGTTATAACAAGTCCAGGACATCTTCGGCTTTTTTCTCCTTGCGAAGGGTAATGGTATCCAAATCATAGGAAAAGGAAGCGGAGATGAATTCCGGGTAGTTGATAGCCAAGCCGTTGATAATGCGAATCATCGTGTCGCGGTCAAGGCCGAAAATCGTTGTAGGCGATACACCATCGCGCTCAATCGTTTCATCCATCAGGTAAGACATTGTAAACTGGTGATAGCCTCCACAAGCCTCTGCAAATTTGTAGAGGGAGTAGAGGATAACCTCAGGAACAGGCGAATACCACGGCATACGGGTCAGCGAGTTTAAACTAATCGTATCACCGCGAGCAGTAGTTTTTGCAGTATAGTCGATCTGAGCAACAATCTGTTCGAGACCTAGCGGCGTTGTTGCAAAGAGTATTTTTAGAGAATCGATTACATTTTGCTTTCCGTGCCCTTTTTCATCATTGGCAAAAACAGGAATTAGCAGGTTGAATAAGTCTTCCTCGTCGTATGTCTGAAACATTTCACAATTTTCAAGAAGCCACCTAAAAGTAGGCACATCCGGATTAGAAACCAGATTGACCATGATAAGTGCCCAGATTGTGCTTGTCGTCCCAAGCTCAAGGATTTTCTCTCCAAATTTCGTGTTTTGAATCGGGCTGAAATCCCTTATCTTTTCCTGAGTTTCTTTATTCCTTTTGGTCTTCCATTTATCTGTGATTATACCCGCATCGAGCAGAAACTGATGGCATGCATCCTGGCGCTTGTTAGGAGCAAGCCCATCAGCTGCAGAGCTCCAGAACTCAATATCCCCGCCATGGTTTACATAGGATTCAAGCCATGTGTTTCTAAATCCAAAGGATGAATATCGATCAATAGCCTTCAAAGGTTTGCCCTCCGTTTCTTTGTTTCGAATTGAGTAATATCGAATACAATGTTCATGAACATCATGACATTGGTAGCAGTGTTGGCAATTATCGCCAATCGTTAGACCATTTTTAGTACAATGAATACACGAGTACTTGCACTCGGCTTCACACACTCCACAATTGACGCAATACGCTGCTTTAATAACAGAGCTTTTTAGCAATGAGAGAAACTTAACATCTGTTTTTGACCTAAAACAGTTTCTCAGCCATATTTCATCAAAGCCATCATCGCCAATGACCCAATTCATCTCATAAGTCTTATCCTGAAATTTAATCTCAATGTGACTACCATCAGATTGAATAATATCGCCAACTGTACGCATCCATCGTATCCAACGATGGTACATACCGCTTTTTAAAATCGTGATACAGTGAGTGCCTTTTTCGACCTCACGGTATCTATGTATATCCTTTCCTAACGTCAATTCGCGGCCTGTGCTTCTGGTTCTCCAATGTCCATCATTGATAAATTCCCGCATTTGACCGTCAGAAAATGTGGCCGTTTTTGTACTGGTCTGTCGTATTATGTCCAAATATTCGTCTATTTCCTTACTATAGGCTGCCCTTCTGAAATAATCGCTTTTCCCTACCGCATTTGGGCAAACAAGGCATCCTGCACGCGGCACACCTTTAAGATAAGAGTCCCCTAACGCTAAATGATTGCGATAAATATGCATATAAAGTTCGGCGGAATTCCAGTCGAATATTACATGGAAGCTAAACTGTCCCTTGTGTTTTTTCCCTTCGCTTATATCATCATATTCTCCTCTGGAAGCACTCTCTTCAGCCCTTATACCAGTAAAAGCCATGCCTGTAAAGCTCGGGTTTTGCATTATATTGCGAAGTAGCAAAATCTGTGGCGTTGTCTTAAAAACAGAGCAACACCAGCGTATTTCTGCAGCTGGGGGGCCGAAAGTACTCCATGCCACTTTGGGCGTAAGTGGGGATTTTGCACGTAGGAAATCTATGCCGTTTTTCTTGCACCATGATTCGACAGTTGCAACCGTTCGATAGGTATCAGGGAATTCCATTTGAGTGTCCCCGAATACAACTTTAAATGCGTTATGCGGCAGCGTCCGCTGCACCATATCTAATGTGACAACGCTGTCTTTACCACCGCTAAAAGCGACATAAAACAGATCAATGCGGTCTCTAAATTTAATGTATGTGCTATATATCCTCTTGGCAGTTTCTTCCAGAAGATTATCAAGCAGCTCAGTATTCTGGGCAATCATTAAATCAACATCAACAGGTGTTAATGTCTCACCTTCGGGTATGCCTTCTTCTGATTCGGTATAGATAATTTCAGGTTGCTGAAATAGGCCTCCGCCCTTCGTTCGCGCAATTGTTCTTCCGCGATAGATGTATCTTTCCGCTTCCGCCCACATGATTGGCGCATCGTCATTCTGTGGATACTTCCACCGCTTGTCCATACCCAGCAGATTCATTTCCCGGTAATAGACAGGGCGAGGCTCTCTGCTGCTCTTTTCCTGCTGCGGCAGAAGCAATATGCCACCCGTCGCGGGATCCCATTCATACTTGTGCAAAGAGCTCACCTCCTATCGCCTGATGATAATTTGTTCTGTTTCGCCTTTGCTGCAGCTATATCGATATCCTTATATTTTCGCAGCGCCTGGTACCCCTGCTTGACCAATAAATCTAAGGCGTCAGCCGTCGATTCCCAGGTATCGTCATCGGTCAGCACGCGTTCGATCAGCGAACCATAATTGTTGATGGTTTTACAACTACGTCTGACCATCGCGCCGTAATATCCAGTTTTGCCAAAGCTGGAGTAGGATAATCCGAACACTTTGCTAAAGCCAAACACATAGCTCTGAAGCAAATATCCATTCCATTGATATCCACAGGATGGAAGATGCATCATCATAGCAGAGGACACCGCCATCAGTGGTAGATAGTCACCGGAGCAAACGTTCTGAAGTACTTCATCGATGGCATCCACATCAAAATTCATGAGATGCCTATTGACAAAATTTGTTTTGCTGATACGCACAGCACCACCAGCATAAATGCTTTCCCAATAAATAGGAAGTTTCAGTTCACTTGCAAGCGTTTCCAGATCGGCCAGTGTAAAAGTATCGTGTTCAGCCGCGAAACTCTTGAACAGATTGGCGAAGTCGATGCTGGAACCTTTTTGGGAGATGATCGCTTTTGTGAAGCTGAACCGATCCCTCAAGTAATAGGCGACAATATTGAAGATCGCCATGTGGTTCATTCCGTTCAGATCATCTGCTATGCCGGGCAAGCAATCTTTTAGTAGCAGTATCAAATCGGATGCCTGTACATAATTGCTGGTCAGGAAATACTCGTCGAGCATTTCTCCGATTTTACCGGCATCTTCTCGAGTCAACGGGAAGTGCTCCGCCAGCATCCATGTACTACTGCCGATATTGAGTGATTCATCATCAGCCGACAGGCAGTGATAGATTGTATCATGGGGAATGAACCACAGTACCTTTGCGACATCGCTGACGGGCATGGGGCCGCCATGATCTCGGAGTACTTTACGAGCATCTTGAATGACAGATACATACTGGCCTTGTTTGGTAAAGACCTGATTTGCAGAGTAAAAGGTGCCATTTGCCTCGCTTAGAAGCTGTTGCACCATCACCTGTTCGGTATAGATTGAGCAGCCGGCAAGCTGCTCCTGATAACGATCATAGATACATGATTGATATACTGTCGTATAACGAGACAGGATATCGTTAATTTCAGCGCATATGGCGGAAATTAGCTGTTTATCTTCATCTTTTTTCGCAAATACTCGGCTATCTCGCACTACACCGATAGCCTTCATGGCAGCGTCAATAGCATCGCCTTGAATCGAACACACTTCTCCATAACGCTCTTGCCAGAAAGCAGCAGCTTGAAATTGTCCTAGAAAATCATTCAGGATATAGCCGTCCGGGAATGAGTCTTGCAGAATGGGCAACCACCGGTCATCTGCAGACGCAGTCTCCTGGGTTTCTGTATTGCCAGTTACCTTCTGACTTTCACCAATCAGCATATAACGAATCTGCCCGGTTTCATCGGTAAAACGGTCAAACACGTCAACTGGTGCATGATTTGGTGCCTTCATCCCTTTGCAGTAACGGCGAATTCCTTGATAAACAATCAGTGCCGGGTTGCTGGAATTAAACTTATAAAGCTGCCCTACCTCTATCTGCTGCATGATCTCTGGTATTGTTAAAGGGTGGCCTGCATCATGGAGCACCTTGATTGCAACATCCTTGATCGTCATGGTATTGAGTGTGTCTACAGCTTTGGTGTCAGCCTCCTTTGCAACATGATCCTTCGTCCACCATACGGGGCGATTGGGATAGGTTTTGCAGCCATCTGCTTTGTAAGACAGTTTATAGCCTTTTATCCTGCATTCCTGAATAAACGCATCCAGCCCATGATCGCCAACAATCCAGAGACATCCACCCCAGTTCCGTTTGTCCTGATAGGTGAGTCCCCGCGCTTTCAACTGCACGATAATCCATTCTTTGTTTGGCGCTTTTTCTGATGTTTCGCCCCCCCCGTCCTCACTTCTATATGAGATCCTCAACTTGTCTCCAAGCCCGAACAACTGATGTAGTCCACGTATTTTGCGGACGATGGTAGTGGCATCCAGGTTGGACTCAAGATAATAGCCAGGGGCAAAACTTTTCGGCACTCGCATACGCCGGTAATTCCGCTCATCGGCAAAAGCCAGAGTGTTGTATCCAGGAATATCCTCGTTCATGATGCCCATAAAAGCATCGCGATAATCAGCAAAGAGAAGTCCGCAAATCTCCACATAAATCCGATTCCAGGACTTTGCAGGGTATACCTCGCCCTTGTAGGTGTAAGAGACCGGCTTGGTGAACAAATATGTACCATCCTGGCTGAAATCAACCAGAGACTGATCATTTGCCGGTACACTGGTTGTTTCCCCCTGGAGAGCTGAGCCCTCCGCTGTTTCGACGATTTCATCAAGAGCGCCGACCTCTTCCACAGAAATAATGGGTACGTTTTCCGCAGTTGCCTGTTCGACTGCGTCAGAAGCAGCCTGTTCCACAACAGCATCCTTCATCAGAGGAGCTGTCTGAGTGATGGCATCTTCCTTAGGCTCACAATAACTTTTGATAAAGGCATAATAGAGCTGTGTGACACTACGAATGGCCTGCGCATTTTTTCCAAAACGGAACCGTAAAAGTTTTCCCTCGGCAACCTTTTTCTGTACGTTATGGACAGCTTTGGCATCAGTCATGCCCAAGAGAGGCTGTTTGAGATGGCAGTAATCAGCTGCTTTTTGCAAATAGTCAACCAGCATTTTGGGTGGAAATCCGGTTTTGTCTTTTGCATACATAAAGAAGGCGTCCTCAACAGACTTGGACGGTGTTCCAGTCATTCGATTCGTCTCCTCCAAAATCATTTGGTGCTCAGCCGGGTTAGTCGTGCATAGTTCACACATTTGGAGCGCCGTAGCTTCACCATCTCGTTTTTCAGTAGCCATATCTTTTGCCTTGTTCAACAAATTATGATATTCTTTATTATTATCCCGAAAAAGTTGAACAGTTTCTGTGAATAGCTGAGTTGCAGGTTTCATGATTGTTTTTCCTTGATAGGCGGACTCCATACTTGCCATTTGAAATGAAATGCCATTCACATTTCTGTATGTTTCATCAATTTCAATTCCTTCGTTGACTGCCATTAATCGTAACAATTGAGAGCAGTTTTTGACAGAATCCACCCGGGATAGTTCGCCAGATAGTACTTTTAGATAGGCATCTAAAAGTAGAGCCGCTTCATATTTTGTAAATGGTATTTGTCTGACCATGTTCGTTAGCTTCTTCCAGTGTTCTCAATAATTTTGTATGTAACCCCAATCATCTACTACGCCATCTGTTTTTGCCGTTCGCAATAGTCGTTTCAGGTGTTGATATAAAAAACCAAGTATATACTACCATAGCGGCTGCTGTTTTTCAATCTATTTCGTCAAATTTGTGCTTCAAGAATCAGTGCAAACACCAACAGGACCACAAGAAAGCAGACATTCGCCACCGTAAAATACCGGAAATACGCCCCTTTGACCTGACTTTCTTCCCGCGCAATGAGCTTGTAGGATATCAAACTTGCCATAGACGCGATCAACGTCCCAAGCCCGCCAAGATTGACGCCGATGATCAGTGCGGACAAGTTTTCCGTAAACCCGGACAACAGTAGCGCAGCTGGAACATTACTGATCACCTGGCTGGCGGCAACGCCGGCCAGGATCTCGTGCCCAGAAACGATCTGTTGCAGCATCTGCGAAAAGGCCGGGATCCGCCCAATGTTGCCGATGAAGATAAAGAATCCAACAAAGGTCAGCAGCAGACTGTAGTCCACCCGGCCAAAGATGCTCCGGTCCATCACCAGCAGGGCAGCGATGGTCACACCGAGGGTCACACCATATGGAACCACTCTGGCCACCGTCAGCAGGGCAAATGCAAAAAGGACGGCGTAGGCGGCCAGCTGAACTTTGCTGCCGGAAATCTCTGCATCTTCCGTAAAGGAGACCTGTACCGGCCCATGATAGGCCCTGGACTGAATGAGGCTCCAAGCGAGGATGACCACCAACGCCACCGCCGCATAAGGCAGCATCAGCAGCACAAACTCCCCCAAGGATAAGCCCGCCTTGCCGTACAGGTATAGGTTCTGTGGGTTCCCGATGGGCGTCAGCATACTGCCGAGATTGGCGGCGATGGTCTGCAAAACAACAACAGGAATCATCAGCTGTCCCTTGGCCTCCGGCCCGATCATACCCAAAACGATGAGCGTGAAGGGTACAAAGGTGATCAGCGCCACGTCATTGGTCACCAGCATACTGGAGAAAAAGCAGAGCAAAACCAGGATCAGCACCAGCTGCCACGCCTTGCGGACCCTGCTCAGAAGCGCCTGGGCAACATACTGGAACAAGCCGCTCTTTTGCAGTCCGGCCATAACGCTCATCAGGCAGAACAGGATCGCCAGCGTCCGAAAGTCCACATAGCCCAGATATTCTTTGTCAGAGTGTACAAAAAATATAGAAACGGCAGCGAGAGCGAAGGCCGCACACAGTACCGTTTCCTGTTTGAAAAATCGAATTATTTTCTCTTTCATGGAGTTATTCCTCCCAAAAAGTTATCCTGCAAAGGAGCAAAAATGGTCCGTCTGTTGAAAAGTCGCTTTGTAAATTGCGCTGCTTTTCAATTGAAATTATACCTTAGCTACTCTGTGAAATCAAGAAGCTAATGAGGAAGCAAGGATATTTCCGGTTTTCTTCGACAAAACAGGATTCCCTTAGCGGCTTGACATCCCCCTTATTATGATATACTATTTAAGGGAAACAAGCCGGAGGTAAGGCAATGAAGATTTTTAATTACTCTGCGATCAGGAATCAGAAATGGGATTCCGATATCCTTGGTCTGATTGCTGCCATATACAAGGAAGCTGGCAAGCAGGAACTGTATCTGAAGCAGCGTCCGAATGAACTGGAAAAGCTGGTTGAGATCGCCAAGATACAAAGCACGGAAGCCTCTAACGCCATTGAGGGCATTGTGACCACCAGCACCCGCATAAAGCAGCTTGTGGAGGAAAAAACCACCCCCAGGAACAGAGACGAGCAGGAGATCGCAGGGTATCGTGACGTGCTGAACGTCATCCATGAGAGCTTTGACGCTATCCCGATCACGCAGAACTATATCCTACAGCTTCACAAGATGCTATACAGCCACATGAACAATCCAATGGCCGGGCGAACGAAAAACGTGCAGAATTATATCAGCGCGACCTATCCCGACGGTCATTCAGAAACCCTGTTTACACCCCTTGCACCTTATGAAACGCCGGAGGCGCTGGACAAGATTTGTGATGAGTATAACCGGGTCATTGGCAACATGGAAATGGAGCCGCTGATCGTGACCCCGATTTTTATTCATGATTTTCTGTGTATCCACCCTTTCAACGATGGGAACGGCAGGATGAGCCGTCTGCTCACCACCCTGCTCTTATACCGCAATGGATTTTATGTCGGCCGGTATATCTCTCTGGAAGCAAAAATCGCTAAGAATAAAGACTTCTACTATGATGCGCTGACAAGATCGCAGACCGGGTGGTATGAGAACACAGAAGACGCCGTTCCCTTTATCAAGTATATTCTTGGAACGATCCTCGCGGCCTATAAGGATTTTGAGGATCGTTTTGCCCTGGTGGAGACGAAGCTTCCAGCAGTTGAAATGGTAAGGCGAGCTACCCTCAGCAAAATCGGACGATTCACCAAGCAGGATATTCGGGAGCTGTGCCCCTCGCTGAGTATAAGCTCCATTGAGGGGGGCCTGCGTAAGCTGGTGGCGTCTGGAGAGTTGAAGCGGGAAAGCAAGGGGAAGAATACCTGTTACTTCAGGCTCAAGTAGTTGATTGGGGGATAAAATGATGCGTACACCACCAGAACAGCAGGTTTTTGCCATCTATTCCAGAAAATCGAAGTTCACCGGCAAGGGCGAGAGCATCGAGAACCAAATCGAGATGTGCCGACAGTACATCTCCCGCAGCTTTGGGCAGGAGCAGGCGGACAGCGCCCTGGTCTATGAAGACGAGGGCTTTTCCGGCGGCAGCACAAAGCGTCCCAACTTCCAGCGGATGAT
>OFFX01000968.1_pt1 | contig 21887 bp, 20 predicted proteins | sample 1521511 | NCBI WGS metagenome assembly OFFX01 (sample SAMEA3504125, study PRJEB24116) | mouse gut metagenome | biome: mouse gut; feature: mouse-associated habitat; material: faeces | place: Denmark | collected 2011
TGACGTCCATCAGCAGCTCCTTGGCCTGGCGGATCACCCGCCGCTCCTCCTCCCGCCTCCCGGAAGCCGGGTGGCGCAGATGGGCCGCCTCAAAATCCAGCATCAGGTTCAGTGTGGCGATAAATTCGGCTCGGGAGGCGGGGACCGGCAGCTTGAACAGGTTCTCCCCGCCGCACAATTCCAGGTAGGATGCCTTCGCCACCGCCATGACCGCTGCCAGGCCCCGGAGATCCGCCGCCAGGACGTCCGCCGTCATGTCCCGGAGCCGGAAGCCACAGATGACGGCGGCACTCCCCATCTGGCGAACCGTGCGGATGACCTCCGCGCCGGAGGCGCAGACCGCCGCAATCTCCAGGCCCTCTGAAGCCAGAAGGCGCTGGGTTTTCCGCTGCAATTCTTCCTTGATAAAAGCCACCACGATACGCGTCAAAGGTTCCACCTCCCTCCCGGGACGGGGCGCTCAGCAGCTCGCCAGGTAGTTGTCCAGCTCCCACTGAGAGATCTGCGTCCGGTACTCCTCCCACTCCCGCCGCTTTCCGGCGGCATAGCGAATGGCATAGGGCCCAAGCGCCTCCATGACCACCCCGTCCGTCTCCATGGCCCGAAGGGCGGCGTCCAGCGAGGCCGGCAGGCCCCGGATGTTCCGCTCCGCCAATTCCTCTGCCGTCATAACGTACAGGTTCCCCGCTGCCGCCGGGGGAGGCGTCAGTTCCCGCGTCACGCCGTCCAGCCCCGCAGACAGACAGGCGGCGAACGCCAGATAGGGGTTGCAGGCCGTATCCGGACTGCGCAGCTCCACCCGGGTCCCCCGGCCCCTGGGGTCCGGGATGCGGATCAGGGCGGAGCGGTTGGACTCCGACCAGGCCAGATAGCAGGGGGCCTCATACCCGGGGACCAATCGCTTGTAGGAGTTCACCACCGGATTGGTCAGGGCGCAGAAGCCCCTGGCGTGCTCCAGCAGCCCCGCGATGAACTGGCGGGCCAGGGGGGACAGCTTCCGTTCCCCGGTTTCGTCGTAAAACAGGTTGCGGCCATCCTGGAACAGCGACATATTCACGTGCATTCCGTTGCCCGCCGCATCCCGGAGGGGCTTGGGCATAAAGGTGGCGTAAAGGCCGTTCTTCTGGGCCAGGGTCTTGACTGCCAGCTTGAAGGTCATGATGTTGTCGGCCGCAGCGAGGGCGTCCGTGTACTTCAGGTCGATCTCGTGCTGCCCGGCGGCGGATTCATGGTGGCTGGCCTCGATCTCCACCCCCATTTTTTCCAGGGCCAGCGCTACCTCCCGCCGGGTGCTCTCACCGTGGTCCAGAGGGCCAAGGTCGAAGTACCCCGCCTCATCGGAGGTCTTCGCCGTGGGACGGCCCTCCTCGTCGGTCTGGAACAGGAAGAACTCCAGCTCCGGCCCTACATGGAAAGCATACCCCAGCTCCTCTGCTTTTTTCAGCGTCCGCTTGAGGATGTTCCGGGGGTCCCCGTCAAAGGGAGTGCCGTCCGGATTATAAATATCGCAGATCAGCCGGGCCACCTTTCCGTACTGGGGACGCCAAGGCAGGATGGCGAAGGTGTTCAGGTCCGGGCGCAGATACTGGTCCGACTCCTCCACCCGGACAGAGCCCTGTATGGAGCTGCCGTCCAGCATGATCTCCCCGTTCAGTGCCCGCCCGATCTGGGAGGCCGTAATTGCCACGTTTTTCAGCTGACCGAAAAGGTCGGTGAACTGCATCCGGATAAACTGGATGTCCTCCTCCTCCACCAGACGGAGGATGTCCTCCCTGCTATAGCTTCCCATCGCTGTCTCCTTCCGGCGCAATGGCCCTGAATTGATTGCTTTAGTGTAAAATAGTTATTCAAAAAAGAGCAGGGAGTACCCCTTGAGGGGGCGCCCTTGCTCTCTCGGCTCCGATTATACGAGCAGAAATGCTGGCCTGTCAACGATTTTCAGCAAGAAGCGGGCTTCAATCGCTGGATTTCAGTGACTACGCCAAAAGCTCTGTTTTTGGGGAAGCTTCCTTTGTGTATTTCTACACAGCGCACAGGCGCACTCCATGCGTGGACATATAGAGCGGTCATGTGGCAACAAATAGAAAACAGCGGCATCTCTCCGGGGTATCCGGGCGATGCCGCTGCTTTGTTGAACTTATATGAAAAGCGGTGTGGACAGATACCGGTCACCGGTGTCCGGGAGCAGGACAACGATGGTCTTTCCCTCGCTCTCGGGCCGCTTTGCCAGTTCAATCGCCGCGTGGAGCGCCGCGCCGGAGGAGATGCCCACCAGTATGCCCTCCTTACGCCCCGCCAGCCGTCCGGCGGCGAAGGCGTCCCCGCTGGACACGGGAATGATTTCATCATAGACGGATGTATCCAGTACCTCCGGGACAAAACCAGCGCCGATGCCCTGGAGCTTATGGGGCCCAGAGTGGCCCCCGCTGAGAACAGGGGAGTCCTTGGGCTCCACCGCCACGATTTTCACCGCGGGGTTCTGCTCCTTCAGGTACTGCCCCGCGCCGGTGATGGTCCCCCCGGTTCCCACGCCAGCCACGAAGATGTCCACCTGACCGTCCGTGTCCGCCCAGATTTCCGGGCCGGTGGACGAGCTGTGGGCGGCGGGATTGGCCGGGTTGGTGAACTGCCCGGGGATGAAGCTGTCCGGGATCTCCGCCGCCAGCTCCTCCGCCTTGGCGATAGCGCCTTTCATCCCCTTAGCTCCCTCGGTGAGAACCAGCTCCGCGCCGTAGGCTTTCATCAGCTGCCGCCGTTCCACGCTCATGGTCTCCGGCATGATGATGATAACTCGATAACCTCTGGCCGCGGCCACGGAGGCCAGGCCGATGCCTGTATTGCCGGAGGTGGGCTCGATGATAACGGAGCCGGGCTTCAGGAGGCCCTTCTGCTCCGCGTTATCAATCATGGCTTTGGCGATGCGATCCTTTACGGAACCGGCGGGATTGAAGTACTCCAGCTTTGCCAGGATGCGGGCCTTCAGCCCGGCCTCCTTCTCAATATGGGTCAGCTCCAGCAGGGGCGTTTTGCCGATGAGCTGGTCGGCGGATGTGTAGATGTTGGACATGCTCGCTCTCTCCTGTTACATAGCTGCCACCGCAGCGAAGCCCTTTTCCAGATCGGCGATAATGTCATCGATATGCTCCGTGCCGACGGACAGGCGGATGGTGTTGGGCTTGATGCCCTGGTCCAGCAGCTCCTCGGGGGAGAGCTGGGAGTGGGTGGTGGTGGCGGGGTGGATCACCAGGGACTTCACGTCCGCCACGTTGGCCAGCAGGGAGAAGATCTCCAGGCTGTCGATAAACCTGTGGGCCGCCGCCTGCCCGCCCTTGATCTCGAAGGTGAAGATGGAGCCTCCGCCGTTGGGGAAATATCGCTCGTACAAGGCGTGGTCCGGATGGTCCGGCAGGCTGGGGTGGTTGACCTTCTCCACCTGAGGGTGGTTGGAGAGGAACGCCACCACCTTTTTCGTGTTTTCTGCGTGGCGCTCCAGCCGCAGGGAGAGGGTCTCCACCCCCTGGAGCAGCAGGAAGGCGTTGAAGGGAGAGATGGTGGCCCCAGTATCCCGGAGGAGAATGGCCCGGATGTAGGTGACGAAAGCGGCGGGCCCGGCGGCGTCCACAAAACTGACCCCGTGATAGCTGGGATTGGGCGCGGCGATAGGGGCGTACTTGCCGGAGGCTTTCCAGTCGAATTTCCCGCTGTCCACGATGATGCCGCCCAGGGTGGTGCCGTGGCCGCCGATGAATTTGGTGGCGGAGTGGACCACGATGTCCGCCCCGTGTTCAATGGGCCGGATAAGGTAGGGCGTACCGAAGGTGTTGTCGATCACCAGGGGCAGGCCGTGCTTATGGGCGATGTCCGCGATGGCGTCGATGTCCGGGATGTCGCTGTTGGGATTGCCCAGGGTCTCCAGATAGACGGCCTTGGTGTTGGGCTGGATCGCGCCCTCCAGCTCCGCCAGATCGTGGGCGTCCACAAAGGAAGCCGTCACCCCGAACTGGGGCAGCGTGTGCGCCAGCAGATTGTAGCTGCCGCCATAGATTGTCTTCTGGGCCACGATATGGTCTCCCGCCTGGGCCAGCGCCTGAATGGTATAGGTAATGGCCGCCGCGCCGGAGGCCAGAGCCAGAGCCGCCGCTCCCCCCTCCAGGGCCGCGATGCGCTTTTCCAGCACAGCCTGGGTGGAGTTGGTCAGCCGGCCGTAGATGTTCCCTTCGTCCGCCAGCCCGAACCGGGCCGCGGCATGGGCGGAATTGCGGAACACATAGCTGGTGGTCTGGTAGATGGGGACCGCACGGGAATCGGTGGCGGGGTCGGGCTGCTCCTGGCCTGCGTGAAGCTGCAGGGTCTCAAATTTATAGCTGCTCATAATGATGTACTCCTTTTTATGATCTGTTTGGGAAACAAAAAAGTCCGGAACGCGTCCATCCCTCCCGGACAGTCCCGGCGTCCCCCTGGATCAGCGAATGACGCAGAGGGCGGGCACGGCAATGTGCCCGGCTGCGGGAACAGTCCGGGAGCGCCGCATTCGTCCACAGCGGAAATTGCTGCGCAGCAGATCAAAAAACAGCTCCAGCATCCCAGGTCATCCTCCCTCCGTCTATCAACCTATTATCTCGGTTGGTTTATTGGATTATAGCGCCAACGCGTCCCTTTGTCAAGGGGATTTTTATAGTTTCTTCCAGCCGATGCAGAGTCCTGCGGCGGCCGGAAGACGGGAGGGATTGGACACTGATCCGATCACCGTCTGGAATACATTCGGAAGGACACCAGGATTGACCCCAGCGCGGCCAGGGTCATCCCGGCAAACAGGATGTACGCCGGCTGATAGCTTCCGGCGCAGTCAGCGATGACGCCCGGGAGGGGGCTCAAGCACAGTGAGCCCGCGATATGAGCCGATTGGATGCGTCCCAGCGCTTTTTTGCTGCCGCCGCACAGCGCCTGGTTCAGGATCGGGAGTCCCACCGTACACATCGACATCCCCAAGCCCGATATCAGCAGTCCGGCCATCGTGACCCCCAAAACATGAAGCGGGATCAAACACTCGACCATCTGTCCCAGCACCAGAGCAGCGCCAAACAGCAGGCTCGCCTGACGGGGACCAAACCGGTCCGCCGCGCTCCCCAAAACGCATTTTCCAAGCGTCATCGTCAGGCCCAGAGCGGAGACCAGCCAGGCGGCCAGGTCCGACGGATAGCCCTCGCTGGACAGGTAAACCCCCATGTGCCCCAGCGCCGGACCACCGGCCGCCGCCAGAAGAAAGGCCGCAGGGGCCAGCAGGACCACCATCCTTCCATCCTCCGGCTCCGGCGCGGCCAGTCCTGTTTCGTCCGGCTCCCGCGGATCTCCATAGGGACTCAGCCCCGCAGCAGCCGGATCGTCCAATATCAGCAAATAGGCAGTCATTCCAGAAAGGACAAAAAAGCCCGCCGTGCACAGCAGTGCGAAGGAAATACCAGATCGAGCGATCAGCATTTGGAGCAGCGGCGGCCCGACCACAGCCGCTCCCCCGGTCCCCGCCGCGCAGATCCCCAGCGCCAGGCCCCGGCAGCTGACAAACCAGCGGTCCACCAGTATTGTGGCCGGAATAATACAGCACAGCCCGCAGGTAACGCCCGCCAGGGCCGCCGCCCCGCAGCAGCCGGCAAAGCTTGTGCTCGCTGCATACAGCGCCATAGACAGCGCCCCTGGCAACAGGGACAGCGCCATACCCTTCCGGACCTCCACAACCCGGTAATAGCGGACGCAAACCATGGTGGACAGCAGGGTGACGGCCACACGGGTCGTGATCAGCAAAGAACCCTGCCCCTCCGACAAATGACATCGCTGAATGATATAGGGTTGAAAAATGGTGAATACGTTGCAGATGATCCCCACCGAAGTGAACAGCAAAAGGGTGGCTCCCGCACAAACCAGCCAGGCTCGATGAATCCGATGACGCTTGAACATCTTTCTTCCGCTCTCCTCTCTCAACAGACCGTTGTATCCGCCGTGAAAATAGTTTGGAGCTTGGCAAAACGCCAAACTCCAAACCTTTTGCTGTTTCTAACTCTGTGCCCGCAGAAACTCCTCCACCTGCTCCCTGCTGTGCACCCCGTTGGTGGAGCCGGGCGCTCCCACAGAGATGGCGGCGGCGGCGTTCGCGAAGCGGGCCGCCTCCTGAAAGGAGCAGCCGTCCAGCAGTGCGGAGACAAAACCGGCGGCAAAATTGTCTCCCGCCCCGATGGTATCCACCGGATGATCATTGCAGAAGGCCGGGATGTGCTCCTCTGCGGAACCGTCCCAAATATAACAGCCGTGCCGGCCATCCTTCACCAGAAGGTGCTTCACACCGGCGTCCAGCAGAACGCGGGCGATCTCCTCGAGCTTCTCTCTGCCCGTGAGAAATGACGCCTCCTCCAGGTTCGCAAAGAAGTAGTCCACATGACGCAGAGCGCCCGCCACAGCGTCCAGCCTTTGGCCGGTCCGGCTCTTCATCATATCGGCACAGACGATGAGTCCCGCACTGTGAGCGGCGGAAAAGATCCGGGACAGCCCCGCGTCGTCAAACTGGGGCATGATAAAAATGCTGGAGAACACCATCGCCCTGGCCCCGGCAAAGCAGGCGGGGTCCACCTGGTCCGCGCTGAAGGCGAAGGTGCTGCTGCTCTTGCTGACTACAAAGCCCCGCTCGCCGTCGGACCGCACCAGCCCAACGCTCAGCGGCGTGTCCACGGTGCCGCTGCGGACAATGTAGGAGGTATCCACCCCGTTCTCCTGGCAATTGCGGATGAGAAAATCCCCCAGCATGTCCCGGCCCAGCAGGGTGACCAGCTTGACCCGTTTGCCGAGCCGCGCTAAAATGGTGGAAACATTTGTGCCGCTGCCCCCCACTTGAGGAATGATCCGGTCAATGGGGTAGGAGTCGTAGGAAAACACCTCCGGCCCCACCGGACAGAGGGGGACATCCACAGCGGAGTTGCCCACACATACCACGTCAAACTTGCTCATACCAATCTCCCCCAGCGGTTAAAATCCCAGCAGCCCCAGCTTTTCTACCACCTTGTCCTCCACATACTGCATGGGAATGTGGGCGATCTCGGTGAACACGTTGCTCTCCGGATGGCTGGCCAGAGCGGTCCTCAGACCGGTGTCGAAGGCCAGCCGCAGAGCGGTGCCGATGTTGACCTTAGCCACATGGGTGGCGCACATCTGGCGGAAATCCTCGTCGCACAGCCCGGAGGAGCCATGGATGACCAGAGGGATATCCACCTTGTTCTGAATGGCCTGGAGCAGCGCAAAGTTCAGGTGGGCCGCCTGAGTCTCCATACGGTGAAGGGTCCCCACCGCTACCGCCACCGCATCGATGCCGGTGTCGGCCACAAAGCGGGCGGTGGTGTCCGGGTCCGAGGCCTCGGCCTTGAAAGCGTCGGTGCCGGAATAGGCCACAGAGCCGATCTCCGCCTCCACGCTGATCCCCTTCTGAGCCGCCCGGCGGACCACCTCCCTGCTGATGGACACGTTCTCCTCGTAGGGAAGCTGGGAGCCGTCAAACATCACAGAGGAAAATCCCGCGTCAATGGCCCGCTGAATCTCCTCCACGCTCTTGGAGTGATCCAGATGGATGCACATCGGAACGCTGGACCGCTCCGCCATGGTGACCAACAGCTTCCCCCACAGTTCCAGGTCCATGTAGCGGGTGGCAAATCCGCCCACCTGGACGATCACCGGCGCGTTTTTCCGCTCTGCAGCGGTGATAACGGGCTGAGCATCGCAGTAGGTGGTCACATTGAAGGCCCCCACCGCCTTATCGCTGTCCTTGTACTGCGCAAGCAGTTCCTTTAGCGTGACTAACATTGTTTAACCTCCTAAGTATGCCTTCTTCACCTGCTCGTCGGCCAGCAGCGCGGCTCCCGTGCCCTCAAGCACTGTCTCGCCGTTCTGCATGACGTACGCGTAATCGCACATTTCCAGGGTCGCGGAAGCATTCTGCTCCACAATAATGACCGTTACGCCCGATTCCTTGATCTTGGTGATGAAGGAGAAAATTTCTGATACCAATTTGGGCATCAGGCCCAGAGAGGGTTCGTCCAGGATGAGGAGCTCCGGGCTGCACATCAGCCCCCGGGCGATGGCCACCATCTGCTGCTCGCCGCCGGAGAGGGTATCCGCCTGCTGGCGCTGGCGCTCCTCCACCCGGGGGAACATCTGAAACACAGACTGGAGCCGCCGTTCGATCTCCTCTTTGTCCCGGACGGAGTAGGCTCCCATGACCAGGTTGTCCCGAACGGACATCTTTCCGAACAGATGGCGGCCCTCCGGGACCATGGAGATGCCCATCTCCACCATCCGGTAGGACTTGGTGCCCACGATGGACTGGCCCTTGTATTCAATGGCGCCGGCCATAATGGGCAGCGTGCCGAAAATTGCCCGCAGAAGGGAGGTCTTTCCGGAACCGTTGGAACCCAGCAGTGCCATGATGGTCCCCGCCTTCACATGGAAGGAGGCGTCATGGACCACCGGCATGGAGCCGTAGCCTGTTTTGACATGTTCCAGCTTAAGCATCTTTCTTGCCTCCTCCCAGATAGGCCTCGATCACGGCCTCGTTGGATGTGACCTCCTCGGGAGTACCGATGGTCAGGACCTTGCCCGCATTGAGGACCAGCACCCGGTTGGACACATTCATCACCACGTCCATGTTGTGCTCAATGGTGAGGATGCTGACGCCCTCCCCATTGATGGCCCGGATCAGCTCCACCGAATCGGCCCGCTCTGTGGCGGTCAGTCCGGCCATGGTCTCGTCCAGCAGCAGGAGCTTGGGCCTGGTGGCGTAAGCCCGGGCGATCTCCAGGCGCTTCTTCTGCGCCACATTCAAAATGGAGGCGGGGTACTTGGCCAGAGCGGACAGGCCGCAGAATTCCACCACCTGCGCGGCGTGCTCCCGGGCCGCCCTCATGTTGTCGGTATGGAGCAGGGAGCCGATGAGAACGTTCTCCTCCACGGTCAGCGTGGTAATGGCCTGGGGGATCTGAAAGGTACGGCCGATGCCCAGCTTGCACACCTGGTGGCTGGTCATTTTGGTGATGTCGGTCCCGTTAAAGACGATGGAGCCCCGGGTCAGCGTATGGACGCCGCTGAGGGAGTTGAACAGAGTGGTCTTGCCCGCCCCGTTTGGACCCACGACGCCCAGAACCTCCCCCGGTTCCACCTGAAAGGTGATGGCCTCGTTGGCCATCAGGCCGCTGAATTTCTTGGTCGCGTCATTGACTTCCAGAATATACTTCATTTCGCGGGGGCCTCCTTCCCTTTCCCGCCCTTGCGGGCTATATAGGCCCGGATGCGATGGGGAACAGAAATCAACCCATCGGGGATGAAAAGTACAATCAAGATGACCAGCAGGCCATAGATCACCATGTCCAGACCGCCAAAGCGGCTGAGGTAGACACGGGTATACTCCGAAATAAAGGTGAGCACAATGGCGCCGATGATGGGGCCGTAGACGGTGCCCACTCCGCCCATGACCGTGACCAGCACAATCATCATGGAGATGTTGGACGTCAGGATCATAGAGGGGTCTGTATAGAGCATGAACTGCATATACAGCGCGCCCGCGAAGCTGACGATCACGGCGCTGAGCATATAAGCCAGCAGCTTGTAGTGGGCGGCGTTGATGCCGGCGCTCTCGGCGGCGGTCTCATTGCCATTGATGGCCCGCAGATAGTAGCAGAATTTGGTCTTGTCCAGCCAGCGGACAAACATCAGCACCAGGAACACGATCACAACATACAGATACACATAGGTCCGGGTGTTTGAGAACTGCATGTAAAGGAGAGAATCCAGCTTGGAGTTAAAGATGTAAACGCCGGTCGCGCCGCCGATGGCCTTAGTGTTGATAAAGACCAGCCGCGCGCACTCCGCCACGGCCATGGTGGCGATGGCAAACACGTGTCCGTGGAACCGCAGAAGGCCCTTGCCGATCAGGAACGCGATCGCGGCGGAGAAGAGGCACCCCACCCAGATGGCAAGCCAGGGCGGGAGGCTGAACCACTGGAGCAGCATCGCGTTGGCATAGGCGCCGAAGGCGTAGTAAATGGCGTGGCCGTTGGAAATTTGTCCCGCATAGCCGCCGATGATGTTCCAGCCCATGCCCAGCAGGGCCCAGATGCACATCATAGTCATCACGTGGTGAGAGAATGCGGTGTTCAAGACCAGAGGCAGAACGATCAGCAGGGCGGCAATCCCCACACAGAACACAAGCTTCTTTGTCGATACTTTTTTCATGTCTTTCCTCCTATTTCCCGAAGATGCCTTTCGGCCGGAAGGAGACAGTAACTAGAAATACCACGCACACGCCAATATACTTGATGGCCGTATTGACATACAGGCCGGTCAGCGTATCCGCGATGCCCATGATCAGGCCGCTGAGGAACGCGCCAGTAATGCTGCCAAAGCCGCCCATCGCAACAGCGATCAGTCCCCAAAGCTGGAATGTAGCGCCCACGTTGGGATACATGTAATAGTAGTAGGTCAGGGCGCAGCCGGCCGCTCCGGCCACGGCGCTGGCCATCGCGAAGGCGATGGTGTAGGCCCGGTCCGGATTGATACCCACCAGTCCGGCAGCATACCGGTCCATACTGGTGGCCTGGATGGCCTTACCCATGCGGGTGTAGCGCAGGAACCAGAACATAAACCCGGCAATGATCAGCGCCAGAATAAAGGGGACCAGCTTTTGCTTTGCTACCACAATGACGCCAAGGTCGATGCTCCCCTGGAACATGGGCGGGTTGGGGATGGTCTTATACTCCGCGCCGAAGCAGAGCTGCGCGGAGTACACCAGGACCATGCTCAACGCAAAGGTGATCAACCGCTGGGACAGAATGGGCCCCTTCAACGCGCGGGCAATAATGGTTTTATAGATCAAAACGCCCAACACAAACAGGACCGCGGCGGAAATCGGCATCGCCAAAATGGGGTCCAGACCTAAGTACATATTGACATAATAGGAGACGAACATGCCTAACATCAGAAATTCGCCCTGCGAAAAGCTGAGGATATTCATAACACCCCAAACCAGGGCAATGCCCATAGCAACCAAGGCCAGGATCGAACCATTGATAATGCCTTCATACAAACCTTGCAAAAAAAACATAACAGAAGGCTCCTCTCAGTCATAACGGCCCTTATGGGCCTTGCAGCAGCAAGCCGCATCATGTCCAGCCCTGCGCGGTTGGGAATGATGCGGCCGCTGCTTTTGTGGCGGAACTGGATTCTGGCTCAGCCTTCACTTTTGCAGCCGCGCCAGAAAAGTGAAGCTTAATACTCCCACTCGGGCAGGGGGAACACGGCCTCCATGGCAGCCACGCTGGCGGGATAGACGGTGTGGTAAGCGCCGTCGTACCACTGGGTCACAACGCCGTTGGACAGGGTGTTCTGGCCATACTCGTTGAATTCAATGCCGGCCCAGGGAATTATCAGGGTATCCATGTCATAATCGGGATGGAGCAGAGCGTCCCGCAGGGCTTCGCTCTCGGTGGTGCCCGCCTTCTCCAGGGCCATGGCCAGGAAGAGCAGGTTGATCGCGTCCTTCACATGGCTGTCCAGCAGGTCAATCTTGCCGGAGTTGTACTCAGAGTTGGCCCACAGCTCGTTCATCTGACGGGTGACCTCGGTGTTGATATCAGCAGCCCAGCTGCCAGTGGTGCAGATGTAGTTGTTCTTGTCGCCCATGGCGTCCAGGTAGTCGCTCTGAATAAAGCCGCCGCGCTGGCCGATGATGAAGTTGGGGGTATACTGCTGCTCCTTGCAGGTATTGACAAACAGCAGGGCGTCCGAAACGAAGGAGGCCATAATCAGAACGTCGGGGTCCGCACTCTTCAGCTTCAGCACCTCGGAGGTCAGGTTGGTCGCGCTGGAGGAATAATTGATCTTTTCTACCAGCTCAAAGCCGTACTCCTTGGCATACCGCTCCTCGACCGGGACCAGGTTCGCGCCGAACTCGCTGTCCTCCGAGAAGAGGGCGACGGTCTTGATGTTCGCATTCTGGGTCTCGTTGAGGTAGTTGATGAAATCAAAGGTGTCCTTCACATAGGTGTCGTCGTTAATCGCATAACGGATCAGCCACTCAAAGTCGTTGGTCCCGTCGGTCAAACTGACAGAAGAGCAGGAAACCACTAGGGGGATCTGATACTGCTCGGTGACCACGGCCACGGCCTTGGCCAGGGCGCTGGTAAACTCGCCGCAGATGGCGACCACATTCTTTTCCGTGATCAGGCGCTTCGCTTCAGACACGGCGGTGGTGGCGTCGCTCTTGTGGTCCGCCACGACCAGCTCGATCTTGGCGCCGTTCATGCTGGTGATCCCGGCGGAAGCGGCCATGGCGACGGCCAGCTCCGGATGTTCCTCATTAATAATATCGACAAGCATCTGATAAACCTCGACCGTCTGTCCGCCCAGCTGTGCGCTGGCGCCGGTCAAAGGGGTCAGAACACCGATCTTAATGGTCTCGGTACCGTCCGAAGAGGGACTGCTTCCGGTGGAAGGAGAGGGCGTCCCGCTGCCAGCGGTGCCGCCGCTGCCGCCGCAGGCGGCTATGGAAAGGACCATTGCGAAACACAGGATCATACTTACAAGTTTTTTCATTTTTGGTTGTCCTCCTTTGATTTTGCTGTTTTTGCCGGATCTGCGTTCCGATTTCGACATTTTCTGCAATCGGCTTGGATAAATCATAGCTTATTTGTCAGAAAAAAACAAGAGTTTTCTTCGATTCAAAGAAAACTTCTCCTAATTCCATGAATATCTTTTGTTTCTTTTGTGTATATGCTACAAAATTTTGCCGGTTTTTAAAATAACTCTTGTATTTCCTCCGTGAACAGGTTTATAATCTGTGAAAAGGCCGCTTATTTTCTTTGAATCAAAGTTTTTTAGTTTTTGATTCAACACAAAATAGACCGGCATTCCCGCCATTTGCCCGTATGTTTTCCCACCGCTTGCCCAAATGGAGGTATTATCAATATGTACACAAATTTGAATCCCAGAACAATGGGCATGAACCACCACCCCTTCCCTGTCCTGCTGGACGCGGCCCACGCCAGCGGCTTCCGCGGCATAGAAGTCCCGGCCGGCGCCTTTGGCACGGATGAGGCCGCAGTCCAGGCCCGAACCAGGATGGAGGACCTGGGGATGCGCTTCGGGCTGATCATGGCCCCCACCGATATGTACAAGATCCCGGACAACGAGTTTGACAGCCGGGTCACTGAGTTCGGCCAGTGGGCCCATCGGGCTGAGCTGGCCGGATGCAGCCGGGCGTACAACCATATTTGGGCTGGAAGCGACCAGTTCCCCTACGAGGAAAACCTGGCCTGGCACCAGGAGCGGCTCAGCAAGATCTACCATGTCCTCCGCGAGGAGGGCATCCTCTACGGCCTGGAGTTCATGGGGGCAAAAACCGTCCGTGACTCCTTCCGGTACCCGTTTATCCACTCCCTGATGGGTATTCTCAACCTGGCGGACAGCGTCTCCCCTGAGATTGGCTTTGTGTTTGACACCATCCATTGGTACACCAGCGGCAGCCGGGACGATGACCTGTACTTCGCCCTCAGCCACCTGGACCGAATGGTCAACCTCCACCTGTGCTGCGCCGATTCGTCCCGGAGCCGGGAGGAGCAGGATGATCACCAGCGGGCCCTGCCGGGGGAAAACGACACCATTGACTGCGCCCGCATCCTCCGCCTGTTTGACCGGGCCGGCTATAACGGTCCCATGATCATGGAGCCCATGGATCCCACCGTGACCCGCTACAGCAAGATGACCGCTCTGGATGCCGCAAAGGACGCCATCGCATGCCTGCACCGCGTGATGGCTCAAGCCGGCGTTGAGGACCGCTGAAGAAACGAGGGATCGTATGGCAGAACGCATATGCCTCGCGGTCGATGTGGGCGGGACCGGCATGAAGCTGGTGACCGGGCGTTATACCGGCACACGGATGGAAATCCTGGACCAGCGGACCGTCTCCGTCGCCCCAGTGAACAAAAACCGGCATGTTTATATTGATGTTCCAGGCATCCTTGCGCAGATCAAGAGCTGCGTCAAGGAGCTGCGCCAGCAGGGGATCGCACTGCAAAGCATGGGGATTGATACCTTCGGGAACGGCTACGGCCTTCTAGATCAGGACCTGAAGCTGATGGCGCTGCCCTATTTCTATAAGGACAGCCGTACCAAGGGCGTCCTGGCCAAGATGGCGAAATGGGTCCCTCTGCAGGAGCAGTACCAGTCCACCGGGATCTTCCCCACCGACATCCGGGTACTGTCCCAGCTGTACTACGAAAGCCGGCACAGCAGCAGTCTCTTTCATCAATGCCGCTGGATGCTGCTGCTCCCCGACCTGCTGAATATGCAGCTGACCGGCCGGCTCCAGTGCGAGATCTCCATGGCCTCCGTCGCCAATCTGCTGGACAAGCAGGGTGAGCAGTGGAACCGTCCTCTGATGGAGCGGCTAGGCATCCGGACCGACATTCTGCCCCCTCTTGTGCAGGGCGGCTCCACAGCCGGTCCCCTCGCCCCGCCGGCGGAGAAGGAATTGGGCGGCCCGCTGTGGGTAACCACCGTGGCCAGTCACGACACCGAATCCGCTCTGCTGGCCGCCCCCGGCCTGGACACCGACAGCGTGTTTGCCAGCATTGGCACCTCGCTGATCTTCGGCACCAAAACCAACTACCCCATGATCTCCCCGCTAGGGTACGCCGGGGCCTTCAAAACGGTAAAGGGTCCCTTCTCTTACTCGCTGTGCCGGGATTTCAACGCTATGTGGCTGTTTGAAAAATGTATGGCCCGGTGGCGCGCGGAAAATCCCCAGCTCACCTACCAGCATGTCACGGACGCCTGCACCGCAGCGGAGCAGGAAGCCCGTTACTGCAATGTGTGCGACCCGATGCTGCGCATCGAGCAAAAGGACATGCTGAGCGCCATCCGGGACTACTGCCAGGAGACCGGACAGAGTCCGCCAGAGTCCTTGGGCGAGACTGCCAACTTTATCCTGGACGGCATCGTCCTTCAGGCGCTCTGGTCCTTCCGGCAGGTCCAGCAAATCACCGGCCGCTGCAGCTATCAAAAGCTGGTAGCCATTGGCGGCGGGATCAAAAACACCCTGCTGATCCAGCGGCTGTCCGACGCACTGGGACTTCCAGTTGTCACCGGCAGCACGGTGTCCAGCGCGCTGGGCAATTTGATGATGCAGCTCTACACCACCGGGGAGCTGGCCGACTACCGCGCCATTCAGCGCACGGTTCAAAATTCGTGGACAAGCAATGTCTTTTACCCCCGGCCCGAGCATCAGGACAAGTGGGAAAAAGCGCTGCTTCAATTATCCAACATCGACAAAATCCGAGGAATATGGAGGTAAATCAAACATGAATCGCGAAATCAACTACGACATCATCCGTGAAATCATCCGTGTATCCAAAGCGATGGAGAGCGCTCAGCTGGTCAACACCTATGAGGGCAACCTGTCCATCAAGCAGGACGGCCTGCTGTACATCACTCCCGCCCGCACCCGGAAGAGCACCCTGACCGAGGACCTGATCTGCGTGCTGGAGGAGGACGGCACCCAGATCCACGGCTCGAAAAAGTCCTCCTCCGAGACCATCATGCACCGCACCGCCTATGAGCTGCGGGACGATGTCAGCGCCGTGATCCACTGCCACTCCCCCTACCTGACCGCCCACGCCATGTGCCACATCCCCATCGACCAAAAGTGCCACCCCGAGATCCTCTTCCACTTCAAGGACATCCCCGTGGCCCCCTACGGCCAGCCGGGTACCCGCGCCATCATCGACAACGCCGCTCCCTACCTGAAAAACCGCAACCTGGTCCTGTTGGGCAATCACGGCGTCCTGTCCGTGGGCTCCACCCTGGAGAAAGCCTTCCAGCGGATCGAAGCCGCAGAAAAGTTCGCGATGGAGATCTCCATCACCAGAAGCCTGGGACCGGTCGTGGACATCCCCCAGTCGGAGATCGAGCGGATCCTGGCCCGGGACATTGAGACCTGATCCTGTGTTTCATATCTCATCTTAAAATCATCGTAAAACGGAGGCGCTACATATGTTAGTATCGACCAAGGATATGCTGGTCAAGGCCCAGCGGGATCACTACGCTGTGGCTAATTTCTGCATCTGGAATGTGGAAATGCTCTCCGGCGTTATGAACGCCTGTGAGAAACTGCAGTCCCCTGTGATCCTGTCCTTTGGAAGCGGTTTTCTGGTCAACACCGATATCAACCATTTTGTTCATATGATGCGGTCCTACGCCACCCAGACCTCCCTGCCCTGCTCCATCCACTGGGATCATGGCCGCAGCTTTGAGATCGTCAGCCATGCCATCGACATCGGCTACAACTCCCTGATGATCGACGGGTCCGCTTACCCCTTTGAGGAGAATATCCGCCGCACCAAGGAGGTTGTGGACAAGTTCCATCCCATGTGCATCCCCATTGAGGCGGAGCTGGGCCATGTAGGAGCCGAAACCAACTACGAGGAGGCCCTGGCCCACTACATGTACACCGATCCCGGTCAGGCCGCCGAATTTGTCAGCCGCACCGGCATCGACTCCCTGGCCATCGCCATCGGCAACCAGCACGGCGCCTACACCGCTCCGCCTCAGATCAATTTCGAGATTCTGGAGCAGGTACGAGCCAGCGTATCCATCCCTCTGGTGCTGCATGGCGCCTCCGGGATCGGAGACGACGACATCCGCCACGCCATCGGCCTGGGCATCACCAAGATCAACATCCACACCGAGCTGTGTGAGGCGGCCATGGACGCCATCTGCAGCTGTCCGCCGGACGAGAAATATCAGGGCCTGAACATCAAGGTCCGCGATGCAGTACAGGCCCGGGCCGAAAACAAAATCCTGCTGTTTGGCAGCAATGGTAAGGCTCAGGGCTGGTACGAAACATGATTGAGGAGGAATCATTATGAAAACCATTCAAATCGGAACGCTGAAAAAGCCGGTCTCCCGCATCAGCCTGGGCACCTGGGCCATCGGGGGCGGCCCCGCCTGGGGCCAGGACCCCGCCAGCCAGGCGGAGGCGGAGCGGAACAGCATTGAGACCATCTGCGCCTGCCCCGGCGCAGGTGTGAATATGATCGACACTGCGCCTGGCTATAACTTCGGCAACAGCGAGCGCATCGTGGGCAAAGCTCTGAAGCAGATGGACCGGGAGGCCATGTGCATCATCACCAAGTTCGGCATCGTATGGGACCGCAAGGGTGCTCTGTTCAACAAGGTTGGGGATACTCAGCTGTACAAAAATCTCTCCCGCGACTCCATCCTCCATGAGATCGACCAGAGTCTGGAGCGTCTGGGCACGGACTATATCGACGTATACATGTCCCACTGGCAGGCGGTGGAGCCCTACTACACCCCCATCAGCGAGACCATGGAGCTGCTGAACGAACTGAAAGCCCAAGGCAAGATCCGAGCCATCGGCGCGGCCAACGTCTCCCCCGAGCAGGTGGAGGAGTACATCAAGTACGGCGATCTGGACATCGTCCAGGCCAAATACAGTCTGCTGGACCGGGATGTGGAGCAGAACCTGCTCCCTCTGTGCAAGGAGCACAACATCGTTCTGCAGGCCTATTCCCCGCTGGAGATGGGCCTGCTCAGCGGCGCGCTGCCCAGGGACTACAAGCCGGTGGGCGCTCAGATCCCCAAAAAGTGGTTCCAGCCGGAAAATCTGCCCCGCGTGTTCGATCTCCTGGACGGGCTGAAGCCGCTTTGCAGCAAGTATGACTGCACCATTGCCGACCTGGCTCTGGCGTGGATTCTGGCCCAGGATGAGCGGGTGGTCCTGCTGAGCGGCTCCACCACTCCGGATCAGATCCGCTCCAATGTCCGCTCCGCCGACATTGAGCTCAGCGCCGAAGACGCCGCCATGATGCGGGATATGGCCGAGGCGCTGGACCGGTAACAGCGCCAGCCAGACCCGGGGAACCGGCAGTCCGGTGTTCAAAGCGCTGTCAAGACGGCCTGGTTTTCACGCCCTCTTTATAAATTTTTGTTGAACTACAACATATTTCCTTGTATAATAAAGAATGGTAACAACCAGAGGGGTGACATACTATGGCGCAAAAAGGCAGATTGGACAACATTTGGAATATGATTCAAACCGAGCGCCGTGTTTCTGTATCCGAGTTGAGCAAGCAGTTCGGTGTGACGGAGGAAACGATCCGCCGCGACCTGGAAAAGCTGGAGAAAAAGGGCATGGTCATCCGCACCCATGGCGGAGCGGTTCTGGTCACGGACACCCCGGAGACCAGGATCGACTACCGGTTCCGGGCCCAGACAAATGTGCAGGAAAAGCAGACCATCGCCCGCCTCGCGGCGCAGATGCTTCCCACGCACCGCCTGGTCATCGGAGCGGACTCCAGCTCAACGGTGATGGAAATGCTCCGGATGCTCAGTACCCGGGACAACCTGCTTTTAATGACCTATTCCGCCAATATCCTTTGGGAGTTAGCGGATTCCTCCATTGACCTCATCGCCGCCGGCGGGCTGCTGAATCGAAAGTCCTATTCCTTCCAGGGGCTGATCACCAGAAACACGATCCGAAATTACAATATGGACGTTGTGTTCATCAGCTGCAAGGGACTCCTGGAGGACGGACTGTTTGACAGTGACGACGAGGAGGCAGAGATCAAACGCCTGATGGTCTCAAAATGCCGCAAGGTCGTCCTGCTGGTGGACCACACAAAGTTTGACCGCTCCGCCTTCGCCAAGGTCTTGGATCTGGAAGCGGTCAATGTGGTCATCACAGACCAAAAGCCCGCCAGCCCGTGGATCGAACGGTTTTTCGCCATGAACATCGAGTTGATCTACCCGGAAATGCTGGACTCCCCCTCCCCGGCGGGCGGGACCGCCAAGCTGCTCTGACGCGTCCTGAACCATGAAAACATCCCACAGGAGGACTTGACAAAGAGGTTCTCCTGTGGGATATTTATGCCTCCACCGGGACATACGGTCTGTTTCAGGCAGGACAACAAAAAAGACCTCTGGAATCACAGCAATTCCAGAGGTCACACCTGGCAGCCGGAGAAGGATTCGAACCCTCACAAACAGAGTCAGAGTCTGTCGTGCTACCCTTACACAATCCGGCTAACTTTCTACTGGTGCAGAAGCGAGTACTATTATAACAAATACACAGAAATTGTCAAGAGGAATTGTCCAACTTTTTGACACAAAATTCTCTGTCCGGCTGCCAAAAAATAGGCGGAATACACGACGGCGGCTGGAGCTGTTCACCGGTAGACGGTGATGGGCTGGGGCTGACAGGTGTTGTTTCCATGCAGAGTTTGCTATTTTATATTGGTGTAGACATTCACATGATAGTGAAAGAGCAGTCACGGCTTTCGCGGAGAGTTCGGCACCTTGAAACGGAAATACCCCGTCCTGAAAAGGGCGGGGTATTGATGTTAACTGCCTGTCTCCATATCCTTGACGAGGGGCGGCAGCTGAGAGATCAAATTATCCATATCCTCAAACATGGCGCTCTTGGTTGTGCCCAGATGGCTGGCCCGGTCGATGTGCTTCACGACCTCCTGATACTGGCCCTTGATCTGGTCAAAGAACTGGCAGATTACCTGAAGGTTTCGCTGGGACTCCCCAATCACGCCGGAAATCGCGGTTTGTACCGAAACTGCTCCCTCCGCCGCCGCTGTAATCTTCTCAAAACTTTCGCCGGTCTGGGACACAATCCCGACATTCTCACTCAGGGTCTGTTGGGATGAGAGGATGCTCTCACTCAGGTGGTTGGCCTGATTTTCCACATCGCACACCCCGGTATCCACCTCACCGGCCAGCACTTTGATTTCCTCGGCCAGCTGCTTTACCTGAGCCGCCACCACAGCGAAGCCCCGGCCCTCAACGCCGGCCCGGGCCGCCTCAATGGAGGCATTGATGGCCAGAATATTCGTCTGATCCGCAATGGACACAATCTTGCCCATACACTTCTGGATCTCTCTGATGGCGGACTGCAGCTGAGAGAAGGTCTCTGTCATCTCATGGTAGGCCTCCTGGACCTGCGCGGAGGTCTCACCCAGCTCCTTCACCTGCTCCTGGGCCTCTGAGACGGTCTGGGCGACCTCGCTGCGCACCTGAGCAAACTGCTCCGCAGTCTCGTTGATATTGGAAAAAGAGTGCCCCATATCCTGAAGCTTCTGCTGAAAATGCTCCGCATCCCGTATCACATTGGCAAAGGAGGCCCCTACCATGCCCAGCTCGGACAGGGACGCCACTTCCTTCTCCGCCAATTCCTTCTGGTACTCCTTCAGCGTGCCGGCCACGTGTACCACAGGGTAGAGGCTCTTCTTTTCCTGGGGCTGGCTCTGCCTGTTCCGGCGCTTTCCCGCAAATAACATGCCGTATATCCTCCCTTACTCAAACACCACGCAGGTCATGGACTGGTTGACAAAGCGGTTATTATAGTGCTCGCCATATCCCACAAAGCCGGCGTGGGGACCCAGCGACGCCATCTCACGGAGATAGGTCTGCATATAGCCGCGCTCGGAAAACAGCTTATAGCGAAACAGGCAGTTAACCGAGAAGATGGCTGAGCGGCGGGGGAAATCCCGGCAGATTTGCTGGATGGTATCCCGGGTGATGGCCTGATAGTCCCCCAGCTCCAGCAGGATCAGAACGTCGGAATCGTTGACCTGGCGGAAGCAGGCCAGGGCGTTGCCGTTGACCTCCTTAATGGAGATGATGCAGGTGTCATCCCCGTTGACTTTGCCAAAGGGATTCTGGAAGGTGCGCGTCAGGATCTCCTCGTCGGTGACATGGAGGATGCTCTGGTAAACCTGTTTGGCCGGCTTGCCGTTCAGCGAGCCCAATATGTAGTTGGCCCGGTCTGTGTTGGAGGCGATAAACCGGTAATTTCCCAGCTGGTGGTAGATATTTTCCTTATAGGTCTTGACCCTGCCGCTCTGGTTTCTCACCAGCGCGTAGGCCACCCCGTCCGGATAGACCCGCCCGTTGGCGGACACCTTTCCCTGGTCGCCCGTTCCGCCCACCAGGGAGATGCCCTGCCGGCGCAGGGCGGTATTGATGGTCGTCAGCACGCAGGCGTCATTTCCGGCACAGAAGTCGATACACACCGTGTCACGGCCGGAGCCGCCCACCGTCTGTATGTCCCGCTCCAGCCGCTGGATATATTTCACCGGCATAGCGGATACATGCTCCAGAACGTTGGCCGCTGCGCTGACCCCGTCGGAAAAGGCGATAATTCCCACACCGTTTTCCACCACCTTGGTCTGGTAGCACATGCCGATGCAGCCGATGCTGGGCACACCGGGAAAACGCCGCTCCAGCGCCTGTACATGGTCCTCAAACTGTGTGGCGTTTGATAGCAGCATTATGAATTGAGGGTTATAGAGTCCCTGGACCGCCTCGTCCAGATTTCCGCTCAGGCTCATACCATAAAATTGCTTCACACTGTTGTCCCCTTCCAAAATATCTCAGCGTCTCAGATTATACTGGAAATGTACAGGCGTGTCAACAACTCCAGGCAGAATGACCGAGAAAATCTGGGCCAAAGGGGTGAACTTGAAACTGTGTCCGCTGTTTTTTCGATAACCCCTTGCAATTATGGGCCTATTCCGCTATAATAGCATGAATAAATGACCCATTCGGCCCATGGGCCAGACAATACAGGAGAGTGTTTGCATTGAAGTACGATTTTACCGCCATTGAGAAGAAATGGCAGACCAGGTGGAAGGATGAAAAGACCTTCGCCTGCGTCAACGGCGACCCCAAGCCCAAGTTCTACGGCCTGGTGGAGTTCCCCTATCCCTCCGCCGCCGGCCTCCATGTGGGCCACCCCCGGCCCTACACCGCCATGGACGTCATCGCCCGGAAGA